>Ga0180008_1000051_pt1 | contig 117554 bp, 111 predicted proteins | sample MM_PW_MetaG_FD_121121 | JGI IMG/M metagenome (GOLD analysis project Ga0180008, IMG submission 121121) | Groundwater microbial communities from the Aspo Hard Rock Laboratory (HRL) deep subsurface site, Sweden - MM_PW_MetaG | ecosystem: Environmental > Aquatic > Deep subsurface > Groundwater... | reverse complement strand
CTCGCCGCGGCCGCTCGCTTCGACGTGCTGACGGGACTCCTTAATAGGCATAGCCTCAACGCCCGCCTCGAGCTCGAGCTGCGCCGGGCCGAGGAGGAGGACCTGCCTCTCTCCGGGATGATGATCGACATAGATAGGTTCAAGTCCATCAACGATTCCTTCGGGCACCTCGTCGGCGACGACGTGCTCAGGGCGGTGGGGGACGCGCTGCGCGCCTGCCTACGGCGCGAGGACTTCGCAGGACGCTACGGCGGCGACGAGTTCTTCGTCATCCTGCCGGGTAGCGGCGTCGAGGCGGCCCTGGCCATCGCGGGACGCATCAGGACGGCTATAGGCGACACCGACGTGGCGGTCGCAGGCGCGAGGATATCCGCTACAGCCTCCATCGGGGTGGCTCAGTTCGAGAAGGGCGATAACCTGGCCGACTGGGTCGGGCGCGCGGATACGGCCATGTACCGCGCCAAGCAGCTAGGCAGGGATCGCGTCGAGGTCTGAGGCCCTAGCGCGCGTCGACGACGGCCGCCGCCGCGGCGCACAGGTAGAACGATCCCGTGACGAGGAGCGGGAGCCGCTCCCTCGAGGCGCGCTCGATAGCCGCGCGTATCGCCTCGCCCGTATCGTCGATGCGCCGTACCCCGAGGCCCTCCGCCTCGAACGCTCCGGCGGTCTCCTCCGGGTCGCTCTCCTTGAACGTGCCGGGCCTCGTCACGATGGCCTCCGAGAAGGCGGAACGCAGGGCGGCCGCCATGGGGCGCGGCGGCTTTCCCTTGGCGCACCCGAATAGCAGCACTCCTCCGCCGGGGAACAGGCTCGAGAAATCGTCGACGCAGGATCGGACCGAATCGGCGGTATGCGCCCCGTCCAGGATGACGACCGGGTCGCCGGGGATTATCTCGAAGCGCGCCCGGAGCGAGGCTTTGGCTATCCCGCCTAGTATCGCCTCCCTCGAGTAGCCTAGCGACCTGGCTACGACGGCGGCCAGGGCGGCGTTGCGGGCCTGGACCCGGCCTATCATCGGCGTGCGGATCTCCAAGGGCGCGTCGAACAGGCTGGCGTCGCGCCATAGGGCGGTCGCGCGGGTACCCGACGCGCTGATCTGGCAGTCGGCCAGCTCGACCGCGTCGTCGAGCGCCGTGATGGCGGAGCCGCATTCCGCGGCCTTCGCCCCGATCACCGCGAGCGCCTCGGGGCGCGAGGCGCTGGTGAAGACCGGGACGCCAGGCTTAATGATGCCGGCCTTCTCGAAGGCTATCTTAGCTATGGTGTCGCCGAGCAGCTCCGTGTGCTCCAGCTCTATGGGCGTGATGACGCAGGCCGCCGGCGAGACGACGTTAGTCGAGTCCAGCCGCCCGCCGAGGCCGACCTCGATGACGGCGTCGGTGCATCCGGCCGCCCGGAAGCACAGGAACCCCAACATGGTCAGCAGCTCGAAGTACGTAGGCGCCTCTCCTCCGGGGAAGTCCTCGGGGGCCTCGCGTTCCATGCGCTCCGACAGCTCCCGCGCGCAGGCGCACAGCGTCTCGTCGTCGACGGGAGCGCCGCCCACGGCGATGCGCTCGGTGAACGACAGGAGGTGCGGCGAGGTATAGAGCCCGGTCCTGCCGCCCGCCTCGGTGATGATAGACGCTATCATCGTGGCGGTAGAGCCCTTGCCCTTCGAGCCCGCGACGTGGACTACGCGGTAGGCCTCGTCGGGGCTTCCGAACATCTCCTTGAGGGCTGACATCCTATCGAGCCTATACTCCCGGGGTTCCAGGCGGCGCTCGAAGTTGAGGAAACGGTCCAGGTAGCCGTACACCTCGCCGGGGTCGCTGAATATCATGATGCTCCTCCCGCGCCGAGGGCGGCGCGCAGTATCGCCTTAGCCGCGTCCAGTCCGCTCGATAGCTCGAGCGCCTCGAAGCCCGGGCAGGCGTTAGTCTCGCAGACTGCGAACGACGCGCCGGCATCGTCCGCGAACAGGAAATCGACAGTTCCGTAATCGAGGCCGCTCTGTCGGAAGATCCGCTCGGCCTCGAGCCGCAGTCCGGCGGGCGGTACGAACGGCTCCATGGCCCCTCCCGCGTGGGCGTTGGACGCGAGGACGGCGCTCCGGCGCTCCACGACGGCTACCGTGTCCTCGCCGAAGTCCGCGAAGAAGAAGCGCACGTCTCGGCCTCGGCTCGGGGCGATATAGTCCTGGGCTATGAACTCGACTGCGCCGCGTTCCCGGAGGAAGGCCGCCCACGCCATGTCGCTATCGATAAGCGCCACGCCGCGGCCCATCTTGCCGAAGCGCGGCTTGGCGACGAAGGGATACGCGAGCGGAGGCGCCGTCCCGGCGGGGTCGATCGCGACGGTCCGGGGATGGTCGGCGCCTATCTCGGCGAAGCGCCTCGCCGCTAGCAGCTTGTCCGCGGCCAGGGCCGTCGAGGAGGCGCTATTGACCACCCGCGCGCCGGCGGCCTCCAGGCCCTCGTAGAGCGTCAGGGGCAGCTCCCCGCGTAATAGCGCAACGTGCCCGCGGCAGAAAGCCTCTATCCGCGCGGGTCCTGCGCCAGGCGGGAATACCGTCGCGGCGTAGTCAAGGCCTAGCGCCCGCGCGGCCTCGGCGAGCCGCCTGGACGGGTAGAACTCCTCCAGGTATGAGACGTCGCTAGTCTTGAGCCCGTAGACGAGCCGTATGCCCATAGCGCGGGAGTATATCGACGGCGGCGACGTCGGGCAAGCTTACGAGTCGGAGGCGCGAGCGGCCAGGACTATCGACCAGGCGTTCGGCCACGGGACGGGGCCCGAGGAGAAGGCCTTCTTGAGGGCGTCCCTGACGTCGCCTGCAGCCGATTCTCCCAGGGCGAAGACGACAGCCTCGCCGTAGGCCGAATCGGGGGCGAGCCAGGCGTCGGCCTCCCTGTCGCCCAGGGACCGCCTGGCCTCGGTACGGTAAACGGTCGCCGCCCCGGGTCGCAGTCCCGCCTCGATCGCGGCCTGGGATAGCGCTTCCTGGGAGAATCCAGGCGCGGAGCCCGACGAGAAAAAAGCGGCGTCGGCCTCCGTGAACGACGAGGCAAGCCCTTCGCTCAGGAACGCCTTCGCCAGGGCCGGCGCTATGCCGGGCAGGGGAGAGCGCTCGGCGAACAGGTACGAGGGCCCGCCCGCGGCCTCCGAGGAGCCGGTACGGGGCTCCTTCGCGAAGCGCTCGACGCAGGCGCGGACGCCCCGGATCGAGTCTGCCCTGTCCCCGAAGGCGCTCAGGAACCCTACGGCGACGACGAGGTCGAACCTCGCGTGCCCCGCGGCCCGTACGGCGGCCTCAGCTACCGAGCCGGGTTCCGGGCAGTGAGCTATCACAGGCTTATTGAGCTCCTCTACGTCCGAGAAGGCGTACGACAGCCGCTCCATGGCCTCCGCGGTACGGCATATACCGTATGCCGAGCCCTCGGGGCAGAGTCGGACGGCCTCCCGCAGCAATAGCCCGTCATCGGCGCAGAGCACGAGCACGTTGGCGTGCCGAGGCGGGAAGGCAAGCTTGTAGACGGCGTCCCTGAGACCGGCCAGGCCTCCGGCTACTCCGGCCTCGGCCCTGTCGGTCCAGGCCGCCGCCGCCCTATGGCTCGTCGGGGCCCCGGGCGCTCGGGCCCCGGCCGCCGCGGCCTGCGCCGCCGATCCGACCCGCGCCTCGAGCTCGCCGGAGAGCCACGCGGCGAGCTGGGCGTCCCTGCGCCTCAACACCTCGTCGCGGACCTTCGCCTCGTAGCCAAGGGAGCCGGGCTGATAGAACAGGGCGCCCTTGAGGGTCTCGGGGAGGTACTGCTGGGCCGTCCAATGGCTGCGGAACGCGTGGGGATAGAGGTATCCCACGCCATGGCCGAGCCCGTCGGCGTCGCGGTTGGCGTCCCTCAGGTGGTCGGGCACGTCCGCGCGTTCCTCCTCTACGGAGGCCAGCGCGTCGAAGTACGCCATGCAGGAATTGGATTTGGGCGCGGTGGCGAGGTAGAGCGCGGCCTCGGCCAGGTGGAACTGGCCTTCCGGCAGGCCGATCCGCTCGTAGGCGGCGGCGCATGACTCCACGACGCCCATGGCTCCGGGGTCGGCGAGCCCTACGTCCTCCGAAGCGGAGATGAGGAGGCGCCTGAAGATGAAGCGCGGCTCCTCGCCCGCGTATACCATCCGCGCCAGCCAGTAGAGCGTCGCGTCGGGATCCGAGCCGCGCACGCTCTTTATGAAGGCGCTCGCGGCGTCGTAATGGTAGTCGCCGTCGCGGTCGTAGAGCACGGCCCGCCTCTGGATGCTCTCCTCGGCCGCCTCCATGGTCACGAGCACGCTCGCGCCGGCCGCCGGCGGCCAGGGCTCCGCGCTCGTCTCTACCGCCAGTTCCAGGGCGTTAAGGAGGCTGCGCGCGTCGCCGTCGGCTATCTTGACCAGGTGCTCGAGCGCGCCTTCCTCGAAGCCGACCTTCCAGCGGCCGTAGCCGCGGGCCTCGTCGGCTAGCGCGGCCCGCGCCGCCTCGAGGAGGTCGTCGTCCCCGAGCGGGCGTAGCTGGAAGACCCTGGAGCGCGAGACGAGGGCCTTGTTAACCTCGAAGAAGGGGTTCTCCGTAGTGGCGCCTATCAGGATTATGGTGCCGTTCTCTACGTACGGCAGCAGGGCGTCCTGCTGGGCCTTGTTCCAGCGATGCACCTCGTCGACGAATAGGATCGTCTTGCGGTCGTACAGGTCGCGCTCCCGCTTGGCCGAGTCGACGGCGTCGCGTATGGCCTGCACGCCCGAGAGCACGGCGTTTATCGATATGAAGCGGGAGCTGGTAGTATTGGCTATGACCCTGGCCAGGGTCGTCTTGCCCGTGCCTGGAGGCCCGGAAAGGATTATGGACGAGAGCCTGTCGCGTTGGATGGCCCTCCTGAGGAGCCGGCCGGGACCTACTATATGGTCCTGGCCTATGAACTCGTCGAGGGCCCGGGGCCTCATCCTGTCGGCGAGGGGGCCCGCGCTCTCCTTGGGAGCGGCGCCGGCGAACAGGTCGTCGCTCACGAGCTAGGCCTATTCCCTGACCCAGCCGCTCCAGGCGCCGCCGGCGAAGCTGTCCGACCAGAGGCCCTGCCCGTCGGTCATCGCGAAGAGCCTGTACTCGCCCGAGCCGAGATCGACAAGAGGCATGCCCGAGACCGACTTGGCCGAGAGGCTCGCCGAGAAGTTAACGGCGTCCGCGGTGATGCCGTGCGACACGCCGGCCGCCATAGTCGGGCTGAAACCCGTAGTCGTGAGGTCGAACTCGAGATAGCCGTCGATGGGCGGGGTGTCGCCTGACGCCCGAGGTTGCCTATAGGTACCGACGACCAGGATCCTGCTGGTACCGTCGTCGACGTAGGTGGGCGCGGAGAACGAGAATACCTTGGAGCTGGCGTTGACGTAAGCCGCGGTAGAGCCGCTCCATGCGGATCCGTCGGTCGAGTAGTAGAGCTTGCCGTCGGTGCCCGAGAGCAGGATGCCCGTCGCGCCTACGGCGCAGACGCCGCCGTAGGTCGGGCTTAGCGTGGCGCCTACGGTGCTACCGGTCGCCCAGTCGTTAGGGCCCGTCACCTTGGCGATAGTCGTCGGGGTGGAGCCGGATAGCAGGTAGCCGCCCGCGGTGAACCAGTAGGCCGAACCGGCGTACGCGGCGGAGTCCGGTATGCCTATATCGGAATTAGCGCTTATGCCGGCAGACTCGAAGGCGGCGCCGTTATAGTGATACAGCGAGTACGACTCGGTAAGGTCGGCGGCGGTCGCTACGGTAACGGCGAACAGCTGGTCGTTAGCCGCGAGGACGGCTCTGACGTATTGGCCGCTAGGCAGGCCTGCGGCGACCTGAGTCCAGGTGGAGCCGTCGGCCGTCGACCACACGCCCAGGCCCGAGCCGGTAGCGGCGTCGGAGAAGAGCACGTACAGCCTAGAACCGGCGACGCAACCGGATCCGGCGAGGACGGACGAGGCGGAGACGCCCGGCACTATCGCGGAGTTAGTCCACGCGTTCGCGCCGGCGGCCTTAGTCCAGAGCGTCCCTATGCCGGCGTAGTAAGTCGTGCCGAGGCGGGCGACGAAAGACGGCGTGGCGTATTTGATTTCCTCGGTCATGTTAGCGTTGGTGGGTTTCTCGTCGGCGACCCGGGAGAAAATACCGGCGGGCCCCTCGGTGCACGAGGCGGTCAGCATCGCGACCGCAATGGCGAGCGCGGCTAGTCTGGGCGAGGCTATGGATTTCATGCGGCTATCCTCGATCGTCATAGGTGATACGCGACGGACAGCGTCGCGTCCAGGAAGAAGGCTACCCGGTTGTTCTCAGGATAGGTCGTATACAGCTGGGGTATGATGTTGCCGTATAGATTGAGCCCGTAGCTCATGTCGCTGGACGCCTTCCAAAGGAAGGACGAGCCTAGCTTCAATAGCGGGTCTACCTTCTTATCGGTACCGAGCGAGCTGATGGAGACGCCGAGGCCCGCGGTAGGCGCGATGACGAACGAACCGAGGGTGAAGGCCCTGATGGCCCGAAGCGCAAGCGGGGCTACGAATAGCCTGTCCCCGTTTATCGTCCCTATGAAACCGCCGGCCAGGTCTCCGGCCAGGGCCCATTTATCGCTCAGGAAGCCCGCGTACGAGAGGGCGAACGAGAATCCGGGATACGAGTTGGCGACCTGGAACGCCGCCGTGGTCGGATTGTAGAAGCCCAGCGGGAATACGGCGCCGAGCGATAGCGAGAGTATGCCGTCGCCGCGTTCGAAGCCGCTGAACTGCATCGAGGCTATGCCCGAAGGCTGGGCCGCCTGATCGGCCGGCGGCGCCGCGGAAGAGTCTTCCTGTGCGGTCGCCTGGGCGCCGAGCGCCAGCGCGGCCATGAGTACTGTCAAGGGAAGGGAGCGCATCGTTCCTCCGATAGGTTTCTAATGGATCGTCGGGCCGAATATACCACGCCCCGCACGCCTCTGAAAAGGAGCGAGACCTTCCTACGGTTACGCGCCGGCGCGCGTTTTCCCGCAACGGGCCGAGGAAAGAGTCGCCCACGACGAGGCGAGGCTCGGATCCCGTACCCATCGGAGCTCGATCTGCGCAAGTAGGTACGTCTTCGCGCGGACGGGCGGGACCTCGATCCCGACGAGGGACGACGGCGCCGCGCCTCCTCCGAACCTGGCGCAGAAGCAGCCGACGTCCGCCGGGAAGGGGCCGGGCGCGAACTCGGACGCGTCGGTGGCCAGCGGCATTCCCTCCCTGACCCGGGCGCGCGCGCCTGCGCCGTCTTCGGAGAAGCAGAGGAAGGCGTCGGCGCCGGTCAGGCCGAGCCCCGATAGCTCGAATGGAAGATCCAGCCTCGACGAGATCCCGGCCAGGTAGGCCCCGTCTAGCGGCGACCCTAGCCACGCGAGCACGGGATAATCGAAATAGGCCCGAGCGCTCGGTTCGCCGTATTCCTTCCAGATAGACTTGCGGATCTCGGATATGGAACGCGCGACGTTGCCGGGCGGCACCATCGCGAGGGCTATAGATGAGACAGTATCTATTGTTCCCAAACCCATGAAGGCATAGTATACTCGGTTAATCCTCCTGTAAAGGAAAGATACAGCATGATGCATAAAGCAGAGCGCCTATCGGCCACGTTGACTTCTATCGTCTCCTCTTGGCCGGGAGTCGAATGCGTCGTATCCGGGAAGGCCTCCGAGACCGACGTGCTCGATCCGTACTTCGCCCTGGTCATAGACGTCTATTGCTACGGGGCCATACCGACGGGCGAGGAGAGGCAGGCGCTGTTCGAAAACCCGGGAGCCTTCGAGACGTCGAGGAGCGGTCAGAAGGATCGCTTCTTCATAGAGGAGCTGCCGATCCATGTCGAGTATAAGAAGACGAGAGTCGTCGAGGAATTCATGGTAAAGAGCCTCGATTCCATGTGGATGCTCGGCTCCTCGAGCACCTACTTCATCTATCGCCTGGTAGAAGGCAAGGTTCTTTTCTCGAAGTCCGATTGGATCCGTAGAATGCGGGAGTCGCTCGCCGAGAGCCCCAAGGAATTCTGGGATCGGCTGCTAGAGACGTATCAGCAGAAGATCGAGCATTCCTTGAGCGACCTGGGCGGAGCGGCGCTCAAGGACGATAACTTCTTCTATTTCGTATCGCTCGCCGGCTTCATGCGCGCGTGCGGCTCCGCTCTATTCGCCATCAACAGGCAATGGGAACCTTCCGAGCGGCACATGACCGCGGCCCTCATGGCCCTGCCCGTGCTCCCCGATGATTTCCAGGGGCGCTGGTCCACGCTGATTCGCACCGACGGGTCGGTGGATCCCGAGAAGCGGTACCAGATAGCTCAGTTGATAGCTCGCGGCATTTTCTCGCTTGACTAGGCGCGTCCTCGGCCTCCTCGTATCAGTCGTCGCGCTCGGCCTCGCGACGGCTTGCCCCGCGCCATACGTCTCGGGCCTGTACCTCTCGACTCTAGAGGGAGACTCGATCCGGGTAGCCCGGACCAGGGGCGATAGGCCCCTGGACGTTACCCCGGCCGAGCCGGCGCGCTTCATACTCGAGCGTCCCGTCACGCTATCCGGCGAACGCGACGTCGCCGTAGAGCTTATCGGTAACGGCTCGCTTTCCGTGAGGCTCCTAGCGGCGGGAAAGGGCGGGGAGCCCCTCGCGTCGGGATCGATAGAGCTGTTCCGGGGACTAGCGTGCCAGCTCCGGGGGGCGCCGCTACGGTATCGAGCCTATCGACGGGGGTTCGTTCCTACGGCTACAGGAGCGATCCAGGCTCCTACTCCATAGACGCCTCCACCATAGCGTCCGGCGGCCGCGACGCGCGTTCCGTCTCCCTGGCGCTGCCGGCGAGCGCCGATTCGTCCTTGTCCTTAGAGCTGGCTTCGGACGGGACCGCGAGAGTCGGCGTCGCCTCCCCGGGCGGCGACGTCCTGTGGCGGTTCCAGGCGGAAGTACGCGGCGGTCGGGCGCTCGCCGTGCCGTACCCGGCCCTCGCAGATCCATCCGCGTCGCGCGTCGTCGTAGAGTCGGCCCAGGGCGTCCGCACGGCTGCCTTCCTTCCCGGAGAGGGCGCTCCGCTCGCCGATCTCCATGCTATACTCGCCGTACCCGCGCCCGTCGAAGGCGATTTCGCGCTGTATCGATGGGACCTGCTTCCCGGAACGCTCGTCCTCGACTTCGCCGATTACGGGATCCAGGACGAGTACCTAAAGAGGCTGGCTTTCTTCGCGGAGAAGACGGGGTTCCGGGGTCGCGTCGCCTCCGACGTCGAGATAGCGGGGTTGCACGGCTGGAACGCCCATGATTACCCCGCGGCCACCCTGGCGGCCTTTTTCAATACGGCCCGCGGCTCCGGCCTCGCCCTGAACGCCGCGGAGCTCCGTTTCCTCGAGTTGCTGGTTTCGCGAGGGGCGCTTATAAGGGATGCGCGAGGCGCGATAACCGAGGGCTCCGGCGCCGTCATCTCTATATCCCGGGAGTCGTCGCCGTCGCTCCGGAGGACGTTCCTTGACCACGAAGCGTCCCACGCGCTGTTCTTCCAGGACCCCGAGTACCGCCTCCTCTCGTCGAGGCTCTGGTCCGGCCTGGGCGCCGAGTCGAAGCGCTTCTGGATAGCGCACCTGGGCTGGAGAAAGTACGATACGCGTGACGAGTACCTGTGCATCAACGAGTACCAGGCCTACCTGGTCCAGCAGCCGGCCGGGTCGACGCGGGCGTACTACGAGGCCCTGGCCGAGAGGCTCGGGGAGGCCTTCGGCTCCGAGAGTCACAGGATAGAGGCGGACGCGCCGTTCGCTATAGAGGCGGCGGTCAGGGACGCGGCGACGCTCGACGAGTACCTGCGCGGTCGCTACGGACTGTCGGCGGGGCGGTTCGGGCGCGCGAGAGGGCTCTAGCAGTCCTTCGACCTGGCCAGCTCGTCCGATACGACCGTAGCGCACCATGAGCGAGTCAAGGCGAGGAGCTCGCAGGGATCCGGCGGCTCGTCGCCCGCTTCCCGCCTGAACGCGGCGGCGGACGGGAGCATCGTCATCCATACGTCCTTCTCGTGCGCTCCGAGGCCGTCGAGGTACGACGCCGCCTGCCCGTACGGAGCGGGCAAGGAGCCGATATCCTTCGCGTACGATTCGAGGAACTCCCTCGGCTTGAGATACGGCCTCCCAGCGGCGAATACCCTGCCTTCGAGGACTCGCCTGTCTCGGCCGCCGGAATCGGTCCCGGCCCTGACTCCGTGGCCGCGTACCCTGTCGAGCCTGCAATGCAGCGACGACGAGAGCCTCTCGAGGCGTTCCTTATAGGCGACGAGGGGCTTCGTGACGTACCTGAAGCTCCCGTCGCCGTCTTCCTCGCGTTCTATCGACTGGTTCCTATAGAGGAACTCGGAGAATAGCGACTCGAACGGCCGAAGCCGTGATTGCCTAACGTCGAAATACGGATAGATATACGTTCCCCGAGAATAGCTCTTGCCGTACGGGTACGAGAAATCCGCCCCGAATATCCTTACCAGAGACGCGCCAAGGTAGTCGGCGAGGGATACGGCCGCGTGCGTGACGTTGCCCCCGGACGTGTCGAGTACGGGAAACGCCCTGAACCTGGACGCTACGTAACGGGATAGGGGGTGGCCCGACGAGAAGAAATACGGCTTCGACGCGAGCCTCGAGACGGTAGGAGGCGAGGCGAGGTCGAGGAAGAGCGGTACGCGCTCGGGCATGCCGAGAGAGAAATGATAGTAGCTTATATGCTGGCAGTCTATGCTTATGACGGCGTCCGGCTCTATCCCCCGCTCTAGCAGGGCCCTGAGGCTCGTATCGGTAGCGATCAGGAAAGCGCCGGAGGGGCGCGACGCGATCTCGTCCAGCGACAGCTCGAGCGAAGGGCCCGCGGCAGTCACGTAGGCCACGCGTATCGGCCCGACGGGGGGCGTAGGCTTGTTCGATAGCTCTATATTACGGACGATGTTGGAGAACCAGCGCTTCCCGAAGAACGATTGGACGGAATAATCGTCCGATATCGCTCCTATCGCTCCGCGTATCGAATCAGCGGCTCCTTGGAAAGACGCCGGGGCGGCGTCTATCCGGCCTCGTAGCGGCACAGAGACGAAGCCGCCCGTTACGGCGGGTACGTAGCTGGAAGCTATCGCCTCGTCTATCTCCTCGGCGCTCGGGTCTATCAGGAGCCTGAGCCGCCGGTCGCCGAGCACGTGCGTGAGGTCTATACGCTCTAGTACAGCCCGTAGCGTTGGGGCGCCGTATTCGACGATTAGGCCCTTGACGACCCTTCCGGCCTGGAGCAGAGCGTCTATCTCGTAGCCGGCTCCCATGCCGAGGAATACGTAGAAGCCCGTCTTCTCGAAGGTCCCGGTGAAACGATCCGCCTCCCTCGCTGGATCGAATCGCGAGTGCATATAGGCCCGCCGGTTCCCGGCGTCGATATACGGCACCGGCGATCCGTCCCGCGCTAGCGATACCCCGACCCTGGTATCGGCCTTGGACTGCCTGACGCGATCCGCGCAGAGCGGGCCGTGCCACGAGGCTAGGGCGAGCATGTTCCGCTCGAATACCTGATTGTCTACCATTGCGCCATCCTCGCGAGCTCGGATCCGGCGATCCGGGAGGCTTCATCTACCGGCGGGAGATCCTCCTCGCGGGCCTCGCCGCGCGCCGCGTCCGCTATGAGCCGCGCGGAATCGCGGGGGGCGAGCGCCTTATAATAGAGCGCGGCCTCGAACGGTATCGGCTCCGACCTGCGGATTGCCGAGCCGGCTTCGAGGAAGGCCCGGCGCCCTAGGCCGGCGAGCATCTCCTCCAGCGCCCCTCGGGAGGCGCCGCCCGAGAACCCGGTCTTGGCCTCGGCGATCACGGCCGGCTCCGGGCCTAGGCCCCGGATCACGTCGTCGAGGGCGCCTCTCGGCAGCGGCGTATCCATGGGCGAGCCTCCGAGGCGGAATACTCGATGGCTATCCTCCGGGGGCGCCCCTATGCTCGACGCGTACGCCGAGAAAGCGCGTGATGTCCGCCACGACCCTACTGCAGTAGGAAAGCCCTCCATGACCCGGGCCGCCCGGGACGAGCAGTACGGCGAAGCCCTGGAGGAGGAGACGGCGTCGAGCGCGTCGAACGCGTACGGCGCCACGTGATCGTCGAATCCCCTCGCGGCCAGATCGTAACCGGCCAGGGCGACCGGGCCCGTGGTCAGTCCTAGCGCGAGCGATAGGGCCGTCCCAGCGGCGCTCCCCCCGGCGTCGGCAAGGCGAGCCGAGACTCCGGCGGCCTCTATCGCGGCCCGCTCGAAGGACATGCCGGTATTAAGCGCGATAATCGAGGTTCCAGAGTACGCCTCCGCGGGAACGAAGGAGCTGGGAGGCATCGCTATCGGAATGGCTCGTGCGACGGCCGCCGTGACGTGGTAACCGTTCCAGAATCCCGGGTCCGTCGAGACGGCGATATCGGGCTCTAGCCCCCGGCTCAGGAGGGCGGGGACGGCCGAGGCGAGCGCCCAGAGCGATATGCCCGCGCGGATTCGCCGGAGCCCGCTTATCTCGTCGTCCAGGCTGGGCCCCGCGCAGGCGATCACGATAGGCGCGGCGCCGGGAACCAAGGATCCGACCCTGGAGACGGACGACGCGAACCTGAGGGAGTTGCGTAGCCAGCGGTACGCCCAGTACGAGGAAGTCGCGGAATCGGAACTCGCGGCCTCTAGCGCGCGCTTGAGCTCCGCCTTGATCCGCTCGGTCTCGGCGGGGAAGCGCGAAGCGACGGGAGGCCATTCGATCACGGCGACTCCCCCTCCGATCCTGTCGCCCGATAGCGCGGCGCCGATGGCGGCCGCGAGGCCTGATGCGCTCGACGGGTGCCAGCTTATGCCGGGCGTATCCTCCTCGTATCCTAGGAAATCCGAGCACGGTTGCAGGGATACGCGCAACGCCTTCGGGAAGCGCTCGGCTAGCGCCGCCCCTATGTAGTTAAGCCCTCCGCCTACGATGAAGATGACGGAAGGTCGACGGCCCGAGAGCGCCGCGTCGACGTAGCGCTCCGCCTCCCGCCTGGGCGCGTAACGGGAATGGAACGAGGCTAGCGATGAAGGCGGATCATAGGCCATCGACGAACGAGCCGATGGCGGATTCGGCCCCGGGGTCGGATAGCTGAAGCGTCGAGACCGCCCCGACTAGTATCGTCTTCGGCTCGCTCGTCCTCAAGCGGCGAGCGAGGGTGCTCAGGACCTGCGCGGCGATCAGCTCGACGTCGCCGCGGGCGTGGCTGAAGAACGCGTGCAGGCATAGTCCTCGCCGTAGGCTCGCCGACATGCCGGACGGATTGACGATCGCGGAGGACGCCCCGAAGATCTCGTCGTGCACCGAATCGGCCTCGGCGCTAGGGCAGCGCTCGGAGGATATCCCGATGAGGCGAGCGGCGTCGATCACGAAAAGCGACGCGTACGAGTAATTCCGGGACATGCCTATATGGACGATCTCTTGGGGGAATGAGGCGGAGTACCTGGCGGGAGGGCGCAGGCCGTTAACGGCTACGGGGATCGCGGAAGCCAACCTGCGGAACTGCGCCTCATCCTGGACGGGTAGCCTGGCGGATTGCGGAAACACCAGGTAATGCCCCTCGGCGGGCTCCGCTACAGAGGCGACGGCCGAGTTATACTCGAGGAAGCCGCGCTCCGCGCCGGCGATCAAGGTCGCCGCGGAAGGGACGGCCGCGTCACTAGGAACCCCGAAGCGCGAAACCAGAAGGACAGTATCGGGGAACGATCTGAAATACGCGGCCCAGGGCGATCGCCCCGGGCCGACGGCTTCGAAAGCCAGCCTGGTACCGAGGAACGATTCCTCGATATCGGCCAAGCCTACGCTCCGCTCAGCTACGGGCGGAACGGGTGCTTTTTTTTTTGACTAATCGCCAAGAGTCCTTCGCGCTTGGCCGCGATCTCGACCGAGCGGCTCGCGGCCTTTTCAAGTAATCCCATCAGAGCAACCCCAAATCGTCGAATAATCGCTTGTACGTATCGTAATATTCGCTCGAGGCGAATTCCTCTATCTTCTCCTCGGGAAGCGAGGCTAGTAGCTGGTCCAGGTACAGGAGCACGGATTTAACGTCGCGCTGAAGCTTGTCGGGGACCGTTCCGTCGGACGCGACGGCGCTCATCCCGGGACTAGGCGCCGAAGGCTCCGGTTCGGCCTCGCTCTCGGCCTCGCTCTCGGCGACGGGCTCTATCGCGTCTTCTTCCGATTCTAGATACGAAGTCTCTAGCTCCGACGCTTCTTCGGCGCCCTCTGAAGGGATCGGCTCGACGAAGAGCGAGTCGTCGAGGCTCGTCGCTATCTCGTCGGGATGGTACTCGACCTCGGAGGTAGGAGCGCTGGCTTCATCGGCCAACGGTTCTGCCAACTCTTCGATCTCCCCGATTTCCTCGATCTCCTGGAAATCCTCAAGGGCTACGGGTTCCTCGGAATGCAGATCTAATCCGCCTAGGGTCTCCGGCTCCGTGAAGTCGTCGAGGTCCTGGATGTCTTCGAGCTCGTCTATCGTCTCGGGGAACGCGTCGACGGTGGAGACGACAGGTTGATCGTCGGCGTCGATATCCAGGACGATCTCTGGCTCGGGCTCGTCGGAAGCGGCTTCTATAACGGGGAGTTCCTCGTCGTCGTCCTCGCTGCCGAAGGCGGAGTCGATGATTATGTCTAGGTCTGTGGGGTCGGGCTCGACGAGCGGTACGTCATCGAGCGGCATTCCTTCCAGCTCGGCGCCGTCATCCGCCTCGTCCAAGAAGCTCGTATCGTCGGGCAGGCTAGTGATGGGCGTAACGGCCTCGGCCGAGCTTATAGCCTCCATTTCCTCGTCGGTAGGCTCGACGGTAGGCAGCTCGATGGTCTCGATGCCGGGTTCTTCCGAGAGCGAGTATTCTCCGTCCTCTGGAAGCAAAGCTATATCGTCGGCTATGTCAAGCTCGGGGCTCTCGGGCTCGCCGAGGAACTCGTCCTCGGCGGCCTCTTCGGTGAAGTCAGCGGTATTGAGGATATTATCGAGCTCGTCGCCGGTCAGGGCAATGGTGTCGTCGTCCTCGTCGTCGAAGAATCCGCCTACGGCCTCCTCCGCGATTTCGCCGTCCGCTTCCGGTCCTTCCGATTCCGCTTTAGCCGATTCGGAGGCCTTGAGGCTACTTAGCTGCCCGCGCAGGCTGACGAGCTCGTCCTTTATCGAGGCGAGTTCCAAGGCGATCTTCTGCAATAGGTCCGAGGAAGGCCCAGAGGCTACGGATCCGAGCTCGTCGGATACGGCTTTGACGTCATCGAAGCCAATAGGCTCGTCGCTTATCGAGACGTTCTCGATCTCGAGGTCCGGTATGACGCCGTAGGAATCCGAGTCGTCGTCGTCGATGAACGAGTCGAGGGAGATATCTTCCTCCATCGAGAATTCTTCCGCAGCGGCCGGAGCGGGAGCGCTCGCGCCGGCGGCCTCGGGGAGCCCGGAAGGCTCGTCGACTCCTATCGAGTCGATGTCTACGGTCTCGAATTCGGTCGAGGAGTCCAAGCCGCCGGAGAGCGAGCCGAAGTCGTCGGAGCTATCTATCGTCTCGGCCGCCGGGATTGTATCGTCGAATTCGAGGTCTATATCCAACGATTCGAAATCCTCTCCCCCGACGCCCGAGGGGACGGCTTCCATGACGCCGGAGCTCGCCGTATCGTCCATGGAATCGAGCTCGTCAAGGACCGGTATGCCCGGCGAGCTCTCCTCGACGGAGAAGCCGAAATCCTCGATATTTATCTCGGTGGTAGCGAACCCCTCGTCGCTCGCGGCCGGTTTCTCCGTCGCGGCGGGCTCCGAGGCGATGACGGGCTCGACGTACTCGAGCTCGTCGAGCTCCACGTCTATGATCGAATCCTCGACGACGTCATCGTCGAGGTCCAGGGACGGGGCTTCGGCCTCCTCGGATACTACCGGCTCGTCGGCGTCTTCGAGCGCCTCGAGCGCCTCGAAGTCGAAGCTCTCATCGTCGGCGCTAGGCATCGCGAGCGCGTCTTGGTCGTCGAGCGGGGAGAGGGCGTCGAGTTCCTCGAAATCCTGTTCCGCGTCCAGCTCGCTCAGGGAATCGTCGAACGACCCGTTCGTATCCGAAGCTTCCTCGGGAAGATCGAATGAATCCAATACGACCTCTTCTTCTTCGGAAAGAAGCACGGCGTCGGAACCGTCTATCGTCTCCCGATCGATCGATGAGTCATCGATGATGTCCTGCGGTTCCGCCTTGACCCAAACGCCGTAGCGTTCGAGCTCCTGCTCTGGCGTAGGAATGGGATCTGCTTTCCCTTGCGGGGCTTTATTCTGCATAGCGCACGCACTCCGTCAACTGGATTGATCTCATCCAAATATCGGCAGAAATCACCGAAAAAAGTAATGTAACCGACAGCAATCACTCTAATCGCGCTTTTTCCTATTGTCAACCGTATGCGAATTTTATCGAACGATAGGGTCAAGCGCGAAGGGAGAAATTCCGTTAATGACTGTAATGAAACGAATAATAATCGCGGCGTGCTGGGTAGGCTTCGCCTCGTATTGCGGATTATCCCTGTTCCTAGGGCCTACGGGGATTATGGCCACGCGAAGGGCGGAGTCCGCCGCCGTCGCGATGAGGGATAACGTAGAGGCGCTAAGCAGCTTGAACGCCGGCTTCGCATCGGAATGGGACGGGTTGCGGAATGTTCCGTTAACGACCGCCTTGGAGGCCCGCTCGCTGGGTTACCTAGCCCGGGACGAGGTGGCGATACGGCTTTCCTTGGCCGCCGATGCTCCGAATCCGCCTTCGCCGGGAACCTTGGTGGCGTACGAAGCGGGGCAGGCTCTCTCGGAGCGGATGATGAAGGAGCTGGCGGGCATAGCCGCGTTGTTTACGGCGATCCTAGGACTGGCTATGAAGGCGGCTAAGCCTAGGGCCGATAGAGCGAAACGTGCGTTTCAGCGCGAGATCCTGGTCCAGGAGGCCTCGCGCACGTAATCGTTATCCACGCGCATGGACGCGCCGCTCCCGCTTATCGATATCGATTCCTTAGTACCGTAGAGGGTCTGCGCGTCGAGGGCGAGCTCGAATATCCATCGCATGGGCCTCGCCTGGGCCGCTATCCTGCGAGCCATATCCGCGGTGACGGACGCGGCGCGATACATGTACATGTCGTTAGGCTGATCCTGCGCTATCTCTATAGAGTCGCCCGCGAGAGCCACGCGTAGCTTGAGCGTGCCCCCGCCGCTCAGGACGGCCAGGCCCGTGGCGTTCGGGAAGATCCTGACCGTCTCCAGGCCCTTGTCGCCGCGCCACGTCCCCACGATATCCGAAAGGGCGATCGCGGTCTTGGCTACTCGATCGCTAGGAGCCGCGGCCTGTCCTGCCTGGGTAGTCGCGGTCGCGCCAGCGTCGGGCGCGGCCGCGATGCCCGGAGAGGAAAGGCCCGCCGCGGCAGGCTGGTCGGGACGCCCGAACAGCGAACGGGTCAGCCCGCGCGCGCGTAGCACTATGTCGCTGATGGAGTGAGCCGTATCGGAGACCGATATCTTCTCGCCGCTGGACACCTTCGTAGCGTCCAGGGTAAGGACGAAGATATCGCCTATCTTGCCTATGGCCCCGCCGACTATATAGTCCGCCGTCAGGGGAGCCGAGGCGCTAGCCGTCGATCCGAGGCTCAGCGCGGCCTCCGTTTCGCTCAAGGCCATTTCCTGGCCCTGGGCGTCGATGACCTTGAACGACTTCAGCTCGACTATATAGGAGGCTACTAGCCGCTCGAGCATGGAGGCCTCGCTGGAACCGACCCCGGAGCCGGTGAACGGGGATATACGCATGACGGCTTGCCTAGGCTGCCCGAAAGCGGACGCGGCGATCGACGACGCCAGAGCTAGCGTCAGGGCGATTCTTTTCATCGGAACCTCCATGATATCGAGAACCGGCGGAGCGAGCTGACCTAGTCTGCGACGCCGAAGACCCTCCGGACGAATCGTACTATCGCGTTCCATATCCGCATGAAAAACCCGGGATGCCTAAGCCGCTCGAGCCGCTCGATTGCGGCTTCCAGCTCGTCCCGGCCCAGGGGCACGCGCTGCACGTTCTCCTCGAGCTCCAGTTCCAGCCTCTGGGCCGCGTCGCTGCGGCCGAGGACCGTAGCCTCGATGTTAGTCCAGCCGAGGGTCTTGGCCGCTTCCAGGCGCCTCCTGCCGGAAATGAGCACCTTGCGGCGCGTGATGACGATAGGATGGAGTTGGCCGAATCGATTCAAGCTCTCGGCTAGCTGGTCGATATCACGCAGCTCTTTCCGAACCCGCTTCATGATACGGATAGAAGCTATTTCGACTTGCAAGCGGGCCCTCCGGGTGAATAGTGCTACGCTATAATGGTATCGCCTAACGCGCTCCTAATCAAGGATATCGGGGAGCGCGTCGGTCGGCGCGGGAGCCGGATCCTCGGAGTCGCCGTAGTCTATCACCGCGCTATCCTCGGCGGCCCGCGCCTCGAGCGTCCTAAGGAGCGCGTCCAGGTCGCTCGCGTCGAAATCGAGCGTGGAATCGATGCGCCTGCCGCCGAGGATGCTTTGCTGCTCCGAGAGGTTGCGTATCGTGGATTCCGCCTGCTCGGACTTGAACTGGTGCAGGTCGCAATAGCGTTTCGGCTGAGTGCCCTCGTAATACGTGAGCGTCACCGTCCCCTCGTTGCAGTACTCGGTAGGCAGGAGGCCCGATACCGAGCACACCGTCACGTCTATGAGACCGCTCTGCGGGCGTACGAAGTCCTTGAAGGGTAGCCCGCGGTGAATCTCGACCATATAGTTCGCCCAGGCGATGCCGGCGATGGCGGCTCCCGACTGGCTGACGCCGAGCGAATTGCCCGGCCTGTCGAAACCGAACCAAATGGCCGTGGTCATGTACGGGGTGTACCCGACGGTCCAGGCGTCCGCCCAGTTCTGGGTCGTGCCCGTCTTGCCGGCTGCGGGAATGGTATAGCGCTTGCCGTCCTTGTCCTTGCCGGTGAAGGCGGCGCCCGACGAGGTCGGCCACGCTAGCGTGCCTTCCTTGACGACGCGCTTCAAGAGGTCGGTCATGACGTACGCGTTCTGAGGTGATACGACCTGGATGCCCGCGCCCTTCTTCTTCTGCTCCGCCCGGAGGTCCTTCTCCGGATCGAGCAGCGGCCGGCCCGATCGGTCCTCTATTGAGCGGATGGCTATGGGCGTCACCTCTCGGCCCTGGTTGGCGAAGACGGAGAAGGCCCGAGCCATCTTCAAGGGGGAGACGGGGCTGATGCCCAGGGCGAGGGGATATACCCGCGGGAACGCGACGCGGATCTGCTCGGGCGACGTGATGTCCAGTAGGGCGGCCGCCCGGTTAATCGCCGCGTCGAAGCCTATGCCGTCGAGTACCTTGACCGCTGGGACGTTCATGGACTTGGCGAGCGCGTACCAGGTTAGTACCTGGCCCTTCCACTCGCCCTTGTAGTTGAGGGGGATGTAGGGCGTCCCGTCCTCGTTATAGAAGACTACCGGCGCGTCGTAGATAAGCGTGCCGGGCGTGAAGCGCCTGGAGTCTATGGCCGCGGAATAGTATAGAGGCTTGAAGCACGAGCCGGGCATCAGCTGGGCCTGGGTCGCGCGTATGAGCTGGTTGGACTGGTCGAATTTAGAGCCGCCGACGAGCGCCTTGATATGGCCGGTCGCGTTGTCTATGGTGACGAGAGCTCCCTCGACGACGTTCTTCTCCATCTCCGTCTTCGAAGCGCCGTAGCTGGCGTTCGTGGCGGCCTTGAGGGGCTCCAGCCCGAACATCAGGGCCAGCGCGTCGACGGTTGGATTAAGGCTCCTCCTATAGTATTCCATGGATTTGCCGCGGATCTTCGTTTCCTGGAAGAATATGCCCTCGAGGTTGAACGCCAGCCCCAGCATCTCCGACATCGGGGCGTAGACGCGCTCGGCCTCGCGCAGGCGCTGGGAGCTCGAGGCCAGATACTCCTTGTTAACCTGGGCTATGTATCGGCTCATGTACTTATCCGCTACGGCCTGATAGTCGAGGTTCAGCGTCGTGTGGATGGTAAGCCCGTCCTTATACAGGTCGGTAGAGCCGTAGAGCATGTCCTCGAGCTGCCGCCTGACGTACTCGCTGAACCACGGGGCCTTGTCGTCCCTCGAATAGAACGAGGCGTTCGCGACGCGGGTATAGTCGTAACTATCCCAGTACTCGGCGAACGAGTCGTCCGCGGTATCCTTGTCGACGTAGCCCAGCTCGACCATGTTATCAAGCACCTCGCGCGAGCGCTCGCGGGCGATATTGGGATTCCGGATAGGATTGAAACGGGTCGGGCTGGAGAGCTGGATGACGAGTATGGCGGCCTCCGCGACGGTGACGTCCCTCGCCGAATGGCCGAAGAAGTACTTGCTCGCCGCCTCCACGCCGTACACGCCGGGACCCATGATCATCCTGTTCATGTACATCTCGAGGATCTCTTGCTTCGAGAAGCGGCGCTCGAGCTGGAGGGCCCACCATAGCTCGACGAACTTGCGCCTGAAGCTAATGTCCTTGCGGTCGGCGTAGAGGGTGCCCGCCAGCTGGAGCGTGATCGTGGAGCCTCCGCCCAGGTTCTTGCCGGTAATGATGCCGATGAACGCGCGCGCATAGCTCTTGATCGTGAAGCCGTGATGCGTCCAGAACGGCTTGTCCTCCCGGGTGACGAGGGCGTCGACGAGGTGCTGGGGGACGTCCTTTATGGAGACTATCTCGCGCTTCTCGTTGGAGGCGAACTCGGTAATGAGCCTGCCTTCGCTATCGAGCAGGCGCGAAGGCAGCGGAGGATCGAAATTCGAGAAATTCTCTACCGATACGATGTTGCGTACCGATGCGATCCCGAAGCCGAACGCTACCCCGAAGACGACCGCGAAGAGGACCGCGAGGACTATGAGTACCTTTAATAGTATCCTGGTGAGGCTTCTGGATGCCATAGCGGCGGAAAGCCTACGCGAAAGGCCTCGCAAAGGTCAAGCGCGGAGTATCGCCGGGAGCCCTGGTCGAGGGGTAGCGACGATAGCGGCGACGGCATAAAAAAAAGGCCGGTCTCTACGACCGGCCCGCCCTGACAGGCTGTAGGCGCGGGCCATGACGAATTGGGAGGGGAGTCATGGAAGCGCCTGACATATTCAATATCGGCGCTCCCCCGAGGTTTTTTAATCGAAATAGTTTGCGTCGCGCATACGTTATTGCGTATATTTATTCAACGCATTGACGAACGATTCTACTTGGCGATATTCTTTTTGATATAAAATTACCGGTTTTATAATCCTAGTCATCGTTTCGAGGAGGCTTCAATGAAGGTAGCTATCAATGGTTTCGGCCGAATCGGCCGGCTCGTATTCCAGTCCATCGTCGAGCAGGGACTGCTCGGCAAGGACAAGGTAGACGTCGTGGCCGTGGTCGACGTCGCCACCGACGCGAAGTACTTCGCGTACCAGCTGCGCTACGACTCCGTTCACGGCCGCATGAACGCCGGGATAACCACGAAGAAGAGCGACTCCTCGCTCGCCGAGGACGACGTGCTCGTGGTCAACGGGCACGAGGTGAAGTGCGTCGCCGCCGAGAAGGAAGTGAAGAACCTTCCCTGGGCCAAGCTGGGCGTGGAGTACGTCATCGAGTCTACCGGCATCTTCAGCGACGAGCGCGCCTACCAGCACCTCGAGGCCGGCGCTAAGAAGGTGATCATCAGCGCCCCCGCGAAGAGCAAGGACGATACCAAGAAGATCAAGACCTTCGTCATAGGCGTCAACGAGGGCGAGTACGACGGCTCGAAGCACCACGTCGTCTCCAACGCCTCGTGCACCACCAACTGCCTGGCTCCCGTCGTCCACGTGCTCCTCAAGGAAGGCGTCGGCATCGAGACGGGTCTCATGACGACCATCCACAGCTATACCGCCACCCAGAAGACCGTCGACGGCGTATCCAAGAAGGACTGGCGCGGGGGCCGGGCCGCGGCCATGAACATCATCCCGTCCACCACCGGAGCCGCCAAGGCCGTAGGCGAGGTGCTTCCCGTTACCAAGGGCAAGCTTACCGGCATGTCGTTCCGCGTCCCGACCCCTGACGTCTCCGTCGTAGACCTGACGATCAGGACCGAGCGCGATAGCTCCATTGAGGAGATCGACGGCCTCCTAAAGAAGGCTAGCGAGACCTACCTCAAGGGCATCCTCGGCTACGGCAACGAGGAGGTGGTGTCGACCGACTTCATCCACGACGCCCGTTCCTCCATCTACGATAGCCTGGCGACCCTGCAGAACAACCTTCCGGGCGAGAAGCGCTTCTTCAAGATCGTATCCTGGTACGACAACGAGTGGGGCTACTCCAACCGAGTCGTGGACATGCTGCGCCACATGGCCGGGCTGAAGAAGTAAGACGCCTCTAAAGGCCCGCCCACGCGGCGGGCCTTTTTAATATACGGACGGCGCCGCGGCCCGGCTTCGCCGCCGCCCCACTGGAGGAATCAGATGATCAAGACGATTAAGGACGTATCCCTGGCGGGAAAGCGCGTCATAATGCGCGTTGACTTCAATGTGCCGATGAAGGACGGGGCCGTCCAGGACGACACGCGGATAAGCGCCGCCGTCCCGTCAATTGAGTATATCCTCGCCCAGGGCGCCAAGAGCGTAACGCTGATGAGCCACCTCGGGGACCCTAAGAAGGATTCCAAGAAGGCCAAGGAGAAGGCCGAGAAGGCAGGCAAGGCCTGGGACGAGGGTAAGTATATCGCGGGAAAGCACCGCATGAGGCCGGTCGCGGAATACCTGGCCGAGAAGCTCGGCCGACCCGTCGCGTTCGCCGGCGAGGACGGCTGCTTCGGCAAGAAAGCCTTCATAGACGGCCAGCCCGACGGTTCGGTCGTGATGCTGGAGAACACCCGCTTCCATAAGGAAGAGACCAGCGACGACCCGGCCGAGCGCGATAAGCTGGCTAAGGAACTGTCTACCTACGGCGAGGTATTCGTCAACGACGCGTTCGGCACGGCCCATCGCGACCACGCGTCCACCGCCTCCATCGCCAGGTTCATGAAGGTCGCGGTAGGCGGCTTCCTCATGGACAAGGAAGTCAAATACCTCGAGCCCATGGTGACAAACCCGCCGAAGCCCATGGTCGCCATTATCGGAGGCGCCAAGGTCAGCTCGAAGATCGCCGTCCTCGAGAGCCTGTTAAAGAACGCTTCGGCCCTGGTCATAGGCGGAGGGATGGCTTTCACGTTCCTGAAGGCGCAGGGCCGGACGGTCGGCGCCTCCCTGGTCGAGGACGACCAGCTCGATACGGCTAAGAGCGTCCTCGCGGCCGCCGCGAAGGCCGGCGTCGAGATCGTCCTGCCCGTCGATCACGTGTGCGCCGATAAATTCGACGCGTCGGCCGTTCCGGAGGCCGTCGACGGGGCGGACGTTCCGGACGGGCTCATGGGCCTGGACGTGGGGCCTAGGACGCTCGCCAAGTACAAGTCCGTCATCGCCGGCGCCAAGAGCATAGTATGGAACGGTCCCGTGGGCGTGTTCGAATTCGAGGCGTTCGCCAAGGGCACCGGAGAAGTCGCAATGCTCGTCGCCGAGGCTACCGGACGCGGCGCCGTGACGGTCGTCGGAGGCGGCGACTCGGTGGCCGCGGTAAACAAATTCGGGCTCGCAGCCAAGATGAGCCACGTCTCTACCGGGGGCGGAGCCTCCCTCGAGCTGCTCGAAGGCAAGAAGCTGCCCGGGATCGAAGTCTGCAGATAAATCGCTTTACAGGATTCAAGGAGAAATCATGATGAGGAAGTACTATATCGCCGGCAATTGGAAGATGCACAAGACCGTATCCGAGTCCGTCGCGCTGGCCAAGGAGCTCGCCAAGGAACTCGGCCCGTGCGGCGAGCGCGTCATGGTCGCTCCCGCGTTCACGGCGCTCTCCGCGGTCGCCGAGGCTCTCAAGGGCACGAATATCGTGCTCGGGGCACAGAACATGGGCCCGGACCTTCAGGGGGCGCATACCGGCGAGGTGTCGCCCTTGATGCTCAAGGACCTGGGCGTCGTGGCGGTGATACTCGGGCATTCGGAGAGGCGCCACTCCTACCTGGAGACCGACGCCCTCATCAATAAGAAGGTCCTGCTCGCGCTGGCCCAGGGCCTGGAGCCGATACTATGCGTCGGCGAGACCCTCGAGGAACGCGAGGCCGGCAAGCTCGAGGCCGTCGTCGGGACCCAGGTTCGCGAGGGGCTCAAGGGCGTCGCCGCCTCCGATCTGGCCAGGGTCACTATCGCGTACGAGCCGGTCTGGGCCATCGGGACCGGCAAGACGGCCACGCCCGAGGACGCGGACGCCGTGCACGCCTATATCCGCGTCGTGCTCGAGTCGCTATACGGGAAGCCGGCGGCTAAGGCGATGTGCATCCAATACGGCGGCTCGGTAAAGCCGGACAACGCCGCCGAGCTCATGGCCAAGCCCAATATCGACGGGGCCCTCGTCGGCGGCGCCGCCCTCAAGGCCGAGACCTTCGGGCCTATCGTCAAATTCAGGTCGTAGCCCGATCGTAATAGGACGTCGGTAACCGCGCTCGCGGGCGGACGGGGAGTTCCCATCCGCCCGCGTAATGCTACTTGCGCGGCCGCTTATATTTAGTATAGTATCGCCCGGAGCGGCGTCTCGGATGCCCGCAACGCAGACCCACTATAAATCGGAGTCGTACAAATGGGTGTTTTCGGTATAGTCCTGCTCGTTCTCTTCTCGATCGTATGCGCCTTGCTTATCTTCATGGTCGTAATCCAGGACCAGGAGGGCGAAGGCCTCGGCGGATTATTCTCCGGAGCCGGTAACGCCGCTTTCGGATCGAGGTCGTCCAGCGTAATCGTCCGCTTCACCTATATCCTCGGCGGATTGTTCTTCGTCATCGCGTTCGGCCTCGCCGTGCTCAACCGTAGCTCGGTAGGGGACGTAGAGAAGGCCGTCAGGGCGCAGGGCGATCAGGCGACGGAATGGTGGAGCCAGGAACCCGCTCCCGAGACTCCCGCGGCCGAGACGGCCCCCGCCTCGAACTAGGCGATCCGTGCCTTCGCTCCCGCTCTCGCTCCGCGACCTGTTCCCGGCGAACAGGATACGAACGGACGTAGAGAGCGAAGACAAGGAATCGCTTTTCGTCGAGCTCGTCGACCTCATAGGCGAAACGGGCTCGGCGTCATTCGATCGCTCGGCGGCCCTCGCCTGCGTCATGGAGCGCGAGGCCCTGATGTCGACGGGCATACGCGAAGGCGTCGCGGTCCCGCACGGCAAGAGCGATAGCCTCTCGCGGATGCACGGGGCCATAGGCATTTCCAGGCGAGGCATCGATTACGACGCTTTCGACGGCCAGCCGGTCAAGGTAGCCTTCATGATCCTCTCTCCGAGGCGCGATCCGGACGTACACCTGCGTACGCTCAAGCAGCTCGCCGAGATCCTCGACATGCCCGGGTTCGTCGACGCGCTCGTAGCGGCCTCCGGTCCGGAAGAGGCGCATCGCGCTATCCAGGACTTCGAGGATCGCCTAAGCGCGTCATAGAGAGGCAGTCAGTGAAAGACCTCTATTCGATCCTAGGCGTACCCCAAGAGGCCTCGCAAAAAGAGATAAAGAGCGCGTTCAGGAAGCGCGCGAAGGTCCGCCATCCCGATACCGGCGGCGGCGACGAGGAGGCGATGCGCGCCGTCCTCGAGGCGTACCGCGTACTGTCCGACCCGCAGTCCAGGCGGGAATACGACCGGGGTAGGCTGAGGATCGTGCCGCACGGGGAAGGTTCCGCCTTCGATTACCGGGTATGGCTGAAGGAACGGCTCGACGAGCCGGAATATATAGCCAAGCTCGTCTTCTACGACCTCCTGCACGACCTGGAGGACGAGGCGCTCTCGCTCTACGAGAGAATCAGGGATACCGACGACGGTAGGCTGGAGCGTTTCTTCGAGCGCCCGGAAGCCATGGACGCCGAATTCTGCATAGCCGAGGAGTACGCCGCGAGGGGCCGCTTCGTCGACGCGTACCGGGTAATGAGGCGCCTCATCACTATGGAGCAACGGTCCCCAGGATTCGGCTATTTCTACGACGTAGTGCTTTCGCGGTTCCGGCGCCTAATCCTAGAGGACTTGCCGAAGGTCCTCGAGCCGGAGGCCCTGCTCGACACTCTGGCCGAGGCGGTAGAGCTGCGTAGCTCCGCGGAGAACGACGCGCAGTTCCTGAGGCGGCGCGCGGAGATCCTCCTAAGGCTGGGCCGGGCGACCGAGGCCAGGACCGCGCTGGCCCGGGCGTCGGCCTTAGCGCCGAGGTTGCCCGGGTTAAAGACGCTCGCGATGAAAATGGCCAATACCTTGGCGAAGTCGGCCCAGTCTTGAATAGGCCCGGCTTTTTCCATTAACCTAAGCTATCCTGGATTGTTATCGTCAGTGGCGGGGCGCTCGCGGCCGGCCATCATTTCGTTTACCCTTGGAGAATGCAATGCAAAAGCGTCTTGCGGCCATTGTCGCCGGTCTTCTCGTAACGGCGTCCCTGTCGGCCCAGCCTTTAGGAGGGACGAGCCTCGGAGCGCCGTTGGCTACCGTCAAGCTAGTTAAGACCGAGGTCGTCTCCGACAGGACATTCAAGGATGACGTCGCGAAGCTCGAGAAGAGCCTCGGCAAGACTCTTAGCCCCCAGGAAAGGGCCGCCTACCTCGACGACGTCATCAACGATCTTTTGTTCTACCAGATGTGCGAGCGCGACGGCATCAAGGTGAGCGACGGCGAGATCGATACGTATATCGCCAAGCTGCGGGCCCAGCGCCCGGCGGGCGAGAGCGACCAGCAGTTCAGCGCGTTCCTCGCGACCCAGGGCGTTCCCTACGGCGACCTGCGCACGTATTACAAGAAGCAGGTCCTCATACAGCGGTGGCTCATGAGCGCGAAATCCGCCGAGATAGCCGCTATCCCCCCGGTCAGCATCGACGAGGTGCTGACGACCTACGACCTGTACAAATCCAGGCTCGTGCGGCCGGATACGGTTAAGATCGCCTTCCTCTTCTACCAGTTCAAGGATAAGAGCGCTTCCGAGCGCGACAAGGGCGCCGACGTCATGAAGAAGCTATCCGAGCGCCTCGCCAAGGGCGAGTCGTTCGACGTGCTCCGCCTCAAGTCTCAGGAGGGCGGATACGCGGCGAGCAACGAGTCGGTCTATTTCGAGAAGAACGACGTTTTCATTTCCCAGTTCGGCAAGGACTTCTACGACATGGTCTTCTCGCTGAAGGACGACGGCGCCGTCTCCATGGCGTTCGAGACCGACGCCGGCTGGTGGATAGTCAAGCGGCTCGAGTTCATGAAGCAAAAGCAGCTCGAGCTGACCGATCCGTACAGGCTCGGCCAGCCCGGAACCGTGCAGGACTATATCGGGCAGCTATTGGCCAAACAGCGAGAGAACGAATTCCTCAAGAAGTCGTTCAACGACCTTTTCATCAAGCTACGAGGTCAGGCCGAGATCAAGATTATCGGGAAGCCCTGATATGGCCTCACGACGCAAGGCGAGGATAGTAGCGTTCCAGGCGCTCTACGCGTGGGACGCCTCCCAGATGAGCTTCGAGGAACTGCTGACGTTCTCCTGGCTCGGGGAGGATAGCGCCGCTAGCGCCGACGAGGAGCTCAAGACCTTCGCCGGCCTCATCGTCTCGGGCACGATAGAGAATATTGCGGCCATAGACGCCGCTATTAAGAAGCACCTAGAGCACTGGGCCTTCGAGCGCCTCAAGAAGGTCGACCTCGCCATCCTGCGGGTCTCGGCGTACTCGCTCATGTTCCAGTCCGATATACCGGCCCAGATCACCATAGACGAGGCGATCGAGATAGCCAAGGAATTCGGCTCGGAAGACTCCTACCGGTTCATCAACGGCGTTCTGGATGCCGTATGGAAAGAGCGCGGCTCCGCGAGTTGACGCGGCGGGGCCTAGTAGCCGCCGCGATCGGAGCGTCCATTATCGCCTCCGTCTCGTGCCGAGGCTCGGGGCGATCCTTCGGCGCGCTCCTGGCTAAGATAGACGCGGCCCGGGGCCTCGCATCGGAAGCGACCTTCCTAGGGGCGGCCTCGCTGGCGAGGGGTACCGAGGATCGGCTCCGCCTACTCAAGCGAGCGTCCGCTCTAGAGCCGGACCGCTACGCCGACGTAGCCGCCGCCGTCCTGAAGGCCGGTTCGGTATCGGAGCCGGTGGCGCTCGCGGCCCTCGACGCGTACATCCTGAGCGGCCGTTACGAAGCGGCCCTGTCGCTGTTCGAGGGGCCGCTCGATCCGTCGTCGCGATCGGCCGAATACGCGGAGTCGCTCGTACTGGCAGCGAGGTCGGGAGCGAACCCGGCGCCGCCGTACGAGAGGCTCGTGGCGACCGCGGACCTGACGGGAGACTGGCGCTTCATGGCCCGCGCCGCGATCGACGCCATGGTCGAAGGCGATAGGGCGGTCGCCTTGACGCTGCTAGCCGACGCTGAGCGGTTCGAGGGAGCCGCTTTACCGTATCGGCTGCTCTGGGACGCGGGCGCCGTAGGGGCGCTCTCCGAGAGGACGGCGGACCCCGGAGACCCGCTCGAGATAGCCGTCATCGCCGACGCGGAGCGCCTTTCGGGCGACGAGGCCGCGGCGTGCGCGTCGTACGCGTACCTGATAGCCCGATTCCCGTCCTGGTCCTGGAAGCCGTATGCGGCGCTCGCCAGGCTGGGCGCGGGGACGGCCCCTAGCGCGGCCGCGCCCGAGTGGCCTCACGCGCCGAGGATGGACGCGCAAGCCGGGTCCGGGCCGCCGGATACGGCGGGGCGCCTATACGCGACGATGGCGGAACGCTTCCCCGGCTCGCGCGAGGCGTCCATAGAGAGGGCCCGATGGCTATACTCGCAGGGGCGCGTTCGCGACGCGTCATCGCTGGTCTCCGGCTTGCAGGGCGAGGAGGCGGCCATAGCGTCCTTGGATTTCTCCAGGCGGGAGAAGAGCGTGCCCGACGCGCTCAGGCTCGCGGCCCTATACCCGGATTCCCCGATCGCGATAGACTCGGCCTTGGCCGCCCTCGCGGGGGCGGGCGCCTGGGAGAGGTTCGGCGAACTCGCTATGCGGAGCGACGGCGCCGGGCTCTCGACCAGGAGGGCCTGGTTCTGGAGAGCGCTTACGTACGCGATCTCCGGCGACGCGACGCTCGCCGCCGACGAGATCCGTAGGTACGGCCCGGCGGCCGCCGGGTTCCCAGGAGCCTTCGACCTGGGTATCCTCGAGATGGCCGCCCGTCGTCCGGATCGCGCCGCGGACGCCTTCGTGATAGCCGCGGGATTGGCTAGAGAGGCCGATGAGCGTTCCGAGGCTTTTATCAGGGCCGGCGACGCCTTAGCCTCGTTAAGGCGATACGATCAGGCCTACGCGGCCTATGAATCGGCGCTAGGGGCGGACCCGGCCTCGAGGGAGGCTCGATCCCGCCTCGAGCGTATTAAGGACTCATTATAGACGCTCGCCGATGCGAGCCTTAAAAGCGGCCCCGGGGGCCCGGAAAGGCTTTTCAAGTGATACGCTTAAAGAATGAAGCGCAATTGGCCAGCATAAGGCGTTCGTGCGCGCTCCTCTCGAGCCTCTACGCCGAGCTTCGACCGATGATCGTAGCCGGCGTCAGCACGGGCGAGCTCGATCGCTTCGCGAAAGGCTATATCGTCGATCATGGCGGCAAGCCCGCCTTCCTCGAGTACGGGGACTCTTCGAACCCGTTCCCCGCGTCGCTCTGCATCTCCATAAACGAAGAGGTGATCCACGGCATACCGGGCAAGCGCAAGATCCTTCCCGGCGACGTCGTCGGGATAGACTGCGGCATCGACCTCGGAGGCTATTTCAGCGACGCCGCGTTCACCGTGGCCGTGCCTCCGGTGGCCCCCTCGTCGGAACGGCTCCTGCGCGTCACGCGGGAATGCCTCGATAGGGCCATCGCGGCGGTTAAGCCGGGGGCTCGCATCCACGACGTCTCGCGCGCTGTGTTCTCGCACGCGAGGGCCAACGGCTACGGCGTCGTCAGGCAGTATTGCGGCCACGGCGTCGGCTTCTCCCAGCACGAGGATCCGCAAGTGCCTAACTACGTCGGCTCGGGGCCTAATCCGAGGATGGTGCCCGGCATGGTCATCGCGATAGAGCCGATGATCAACGAAGGCGGCGACGGCGTCGCCGAGCTCGACGACGGCTGGACCGTCGTTACCCTCGATAAGTCTAGGTCGGCCCATTTCGAGCATTCCGTTGCGGTAACGGCGACGGGAGCCGAGGTCCTCACGGCGTGGTGACCGGCATTCATACCGCTCAGTAACCGTTCCGCCTCCAAGGCATTATATTAGTACCGTGGCCCGGGATACGGGCCGCGTATATACGTCATTATTCGGAGGTATGGTATATGTCCCTCACGCGCAAACTGTTCTCGAGGAAATTCTTCTTCGTTAACCTCGTGCTCGTCGGCATCATGATAGGCTTCGTCGCGGCCTTCGCGATACTCGCCAAGGCTCCCGCTTCCGAGGGGCCCGCCATCGCCCACGCTGAGAGCTCCCCGGCGAGGTCGGTCGACGCGGCGACGGCTATAACGCAGGCAAAGGCTATCCAGTCGGCGTTCAATAACGTCGCTAACCTGGTGCTCCCGTCGGTAGTAGAGCTTTCCGTCATAGGCACTTCTACGCAGCCCCAGAGCGATCAGTTCCCGTGGCGCTTCTTCTTCGGCGACCCTAACCAGGCGCCGGAAGAGAAGAGCGCGCCTAAGGAATTCGAGGAGCGCGGGCTCGGTTCCGGCATCATAGTCCGCAAGGACGGCAAGAAAGTCTACGTGCTGACGAATAACCACGTCGTCGCCGGGGCGAAGGACATAACCGTCAAGCTCTTCGACGAGCGCGAGTTCAAGGGCGCGATCGCCGGAATCGACATACGGCGAGACCTCGCCGTCGTGTCGTTCGAGAGCGGAGACGCGAGCATCCGGCCGGCGACCCTGGGCGACTCGGACGCCCTGCAGGTGGGCGATTGGGCCATAGCCATAGGCAGTCCCTTCGGCCTCTTCTCGTCGGTCACCGCCGGGATCGTCAGCGCCATCGGCCGCGACGGCGGCCCGGAAGGCAATATAAGCGACTTCATACAGACGGACGCGTCTATCAATAGGGGCAATTCGGGCGGGGCGCTGGCGAACATCGACGGCCAGGTCATAGGAATCAACACCTGGATAGCCTCGACGACGGGCGGCAGCGTCGGCCTCGGCTTCTCGATACCCATCAACAACGCGGTCAAGGTCATAGACGACATCATCTCCAAGGGGACCGTGCGCTACGGCTGGCTCGGCGTCCTATTGTCTGACGTCGCGAGGCCGACCCTTGGAGAGCTAGGCCTCGGAGACAAGCGCGGCGCCTTCATTGGGCACGTGTTCAGCGACGGCCCCGCGGCTAAGGGCGGTCTCAAGCCCGGCGACTTCGTGACCGCTATCGACGGCAAGACGGTATCGTCGCTCGACCAGCTCGTCCGCATAGTGGGGGATCTGGCCGTCGGCTCGAAGGCGGCCTTCAAGGTACTGCGCGACGGCAAGCCCGTGGAGCTCAAGGTGACGATAGACGAGCGGAAGGAATCGAGCGCCGCCGACTACTCCAAGCTCTGGCCGGGCCTCGAGGTCTCGGCCCTCGATAAGGACGCCGCCGAGGCCGCGAGCCTGCCTAAGGGAACGAAGGGCGTAGTCGTCACGAGCGTCATAGCCAAGAGCCCGGCGGCCGCCCTGGGCATCCAGCTCGGGGACGTCGTGACCGGCATGAACGACGGCGCCGTGGACGGTCCGGCGGATTTCTACAGGGCGCTTAACGACGCCAGGTCCCAGAAGTTCCAGTTCACTATCCTGCGCGGCGGTCAAACCATGACGACGCTTGCGCTCGTACGCAAGTAATGCTACAGTAAAGAACAAAGAGAGGTTCCTATGAGCAAGGAATTCATTTCGTACAATCAGGTTAGGAATAACGCGCTGAAGCTGGCGCATAGGATACACCTAGACGGGTTCGTGCCTGATATCATCTACGTTTCCTTGCGCGGCGGGGCCTATCTCGGCAACGTCATGTCCGAGTACTTCAAGGCTGTCAGGGGCGACGAGAGGCCGGTCTTCTACGCGGCCGTCGTCGCCCGATCGTATACCGACGTGCGCAAGAACGAGCAGGTGCGCGTGGACGGCTGGACCTATAGCCCGGAGTACCTCCGGAACGGGGACAAGGTGCTCCTCGTCGACGACATCTACGACACGGGCCGCACCATCCACCATCTGGCTAGCGTTATCCTGGAGAAGGGCGTTCCCCGCCGAGACCTGAAGATAGCGGTGCACGATTATAAGGTCGTAGGCTATCGCGGGGAGCAGCCGGCGATCAAGCCCGACTACTGGTGCCGACTCCACGAGGTCAAGACCCAGGCGGACGAGCGCTGGATCCACTACATGAGTCATGAGCTCGTCGGGCTTACCGAGGAGGAGCTCAAGGAGCATTACTATCCCGAGGATCCGGAGCTCCAGGAAATCCTCTCCGTCCTGAAGGGCTGATGCTCGGGCCGAAGCGCTCGCTTGCGTGCGCGGTCGCCTTCTCGGCGGCCGCGCTTTGCCATGCGGCTCCGGGCGGCGGCGCTCTGCCCACCGAGCCGTTCCCGGGCATCCTGGGCCCGCCGGCGGGGAGCTACGCCGAGACTCAGGTGCTGTTGCCGGCTACGCTCGTCGCCGGGACCGTCCCGCTCTACCGCTTCTCGGGCGCCGAGTCCTGGATACCGTTCGATAGGCCGCTGTACCTCTCCGCGTTCGCCGGGGAGGAGCGGCCCTATACTCTAGAGCTTCGATCCGCTAACGGCGCGGACCAAGCCACGCTCGCCTATACGATAGACCGGAGGGCCCCGGAGCCGCCGGCCTTCACGAGCGCCTCAGGGGACGCCGGAAGCCTCGTTCGTATCGGCGTCCGAAGTAACGATGCCGTATTCATGAGCGTAGACGGGTCTCCGTTCGAGCCGTTCTCCCCGGACGAGGCCAGGACGATACGGTCGCCCGAGGACTCGACGAGGACCGTCCGGGCCGCCGCCTTCGTCGTCGACGGCCTCGGCAACGCGTCGAGGCCGTCATTCGCCTCCTGGCGGCTTTTTCCCGACGGCTTCGCCCCCTCGAGCGCCCCGGCCGAGCCGCCCCGGCCGATATCGATATCCCTGGCCGAAGACCAAGCCGGCCTCGCCGCCGATATCGTCGACCTCGTCGGCTCGGCAAGGCTTACGGTACGGGCGCCGGAGGGCGCCGTGCCCTGCGCCGCGGTGAACCCGATCGAGCCCCTCGGCTCGGTCTCCTCGTACGTCGAGCTTTCAGGCGCCCCGGGAGCCGCCTCGTGCGTCGTCACGTTCCCGAGGGGCTACGACAGGGACTTGCTCGTAAGCTACGGGTACGTCAAGGACGGAGTCCTGTTCGTGGCTCCCCAGCCGCTCCGGTTCAGGCCTCGCTTCCCCGCCGATGAAGGATCGGGCGCGCCTTCCGTCCCGGTCTCCCCTCGGGTAGGGCTCGACGCCTCGACGGCCTACGTAGAGTGGCCGGCCAACCCGTGGACTATTTTCGTCGCCGTCGGCGACGGGGATTTCGAGCAGTACGGCAGGCCCCTACGCGTCGCGCTCGGCGAGTCGCCGCGTATCCTGCGCTACTACGCTCTCGGCCAGAACGGCGCCAGGTCCTCGGTTAGGTCGCTGGAACTACCCACCGCGCGCCCCGAGGAACCGCCGCGCCTCCTAGGGATCGCGAACGGGGGCCGTTACGGCCCCTCGGTCGTCGCGACGCCTTATCCGGGAACGTCGTTGCGGTACGAGCTGGCCGAAGGGGACGCGGAGCCGCGGCCGATCGCCGAGGGAAGTCCCGTCCTGGGCGAGGAAGGGCTCAGGTTCGAGGGTAAGGATGGCGAGGTCGTGGCGTATCGCTTGCGCCTCCTGGCGGATAGCCCGCGGACCGTCGGGGGCGTAGGCCCGGGTTCCGTGGAGCGATTCGTCCGCTTCAGCGTCGACAGGAAGGCCCCTCCCGTCCCCGTCGTCGCGCAAGGGCTCGGGGCCTACTCGTCGGCGGACTCACTCGTCGCGTTCAGGGAGCAGGAAGGTACGGTATTCGTATCGGTCTCGGAGGACGGCCGCGGGCCGTTCGCCCGGTTCGAAGGCCCCTTGTCGTTGCGCGGCTCGGACGACGGCCGGAAGCGCTATGTCGTGCGGGCCTATTCCGAGGACGAATTCGGCAACCGCTCCGCCGAGATGAAGGCGCTCGATATCCTGATAGACCGTTCGTCGCTATACGCCGACGCGCGCGGCAGGCCCGGCGCCTCCGGCTCGCCGGACGATCCCATACCGTACCTCGACGACGCCATGGACGCCGCGATGTCGTCTGGCAAGCGTTTCGTCTACGTGAGGGGAACGGTGCCGCTAAGGCGGACGGTCGTCGTGACCGGCAAGCTTACCGTGCGGGGCGGGTTCGACGCCGAGTGGAACGAGTCCGCTAAGGAATACGCCTCCGTTGTCGTCTCGCTAGACTCGCCGTCGTCGCCTTTCGCCTTCGTGGTCGACCAGGGGGATCTAGGCCTATCGTCCCTCGCCGTGACGATGGGAGGAGAAGGCTCCGGGGGCCTATTACTCGCCCGCTCTGGCTCGGTCTCTATAGAGGGCTCGAGGATCTCGCTATCAGGCGGCGTCGAGAAAACGGCCGTCAAGTCGAATTCGGCATCCGTGCGCATACGGTCGACGACGATAGGGCTGGCGGCGACCGCGACCGGTAGGGGGATCGACGTAGGCGGCGCCGGGCTTTATATGGACGATACGGCGATTTCATGCGCTTCGAGCATCAGGTTCTTCGAGGCCGTCAGGATCAGCGATTCCGAGGCGGCGTTGAGCGGCCTCCGCATAGACGCCTCGCCCACGCAGGCCATGGCCGCGCTTACCGCGGTGAGGTCCACCGCCGCGGTCGAGCGCTCCGTCGTCGCGATCAAGGGGGGCTCGTCGTCGTGCCGAGTCTTCAGCGCCAGCGATGCCAGGCTCTCCGTCTCCTCGGTATATATAGACGCGGCCTGGAAGGGCTCGGTAGAGGCGTTCAGCGCCTCGAACGGCTCGGCGTTACGGGTAGCGCAGGTTACGGCGCTCGTCGACGCGCCCAAGTCAGTATTCGCGGGAAGCTCGGGATCGGCCCTGGAGATCGTCAATAGCATCGCTACGTTCTCCGGACCGGCGTCCGTCTTCATAAGGAGCGACGCGCCGTTGACCTCGGGATCCGTAGCGGCGAACTGCCTCTGGGGATTCTCGAGCTTCGTAGAGGGGAGGACCGAGGCCGTATCGATAGGATCGTTGAACGAGCTAGCCAGGCCGGTCCGCGATAACTTCGTCGAGGAACCCGCCAGGACGTTCTACGCGTCGGTAAAGGGCTTGCGGCGGCTCGCTAGGGCGTCCTCCTGCGTCGACGGAGGCCTTCCGGCGTCCTGGCCGTCGCCGTACGACCTTTTCGGCTCGGAGAGGGCGGGGCGCGGCTCGGCGCCCGATATAGGCGCTGAGGAGCTATAGGCGCTGAGGAGATTACGCGGCTATCGGTTCTCTGAGTCGGCGAAGGCCTTTATGAGGCGTTCCGGCGCGGCGGCCAAGAACTCCGAGTCTACTACGTGCCCGCCGCAGACGCCGCGGGACGCGAACAGCGACGCCTCGTGCTCGTCGTCGCTGTAATCAGCCTGGGCGTCCTCGGCGTGGACTACGATGAAGCCTCGTTCAGACGCGTCCCTGGCCGTCGTATCGACGCATTGGCTCGTCGCGAGCCCGGCCATCACCACCGTGCCGACGCCTCGCTCGCGGAGCGCCTTCTCTAGCTCGGGCGAGGAGAAGCCCGAGAAGCTCGCCTTATCGATGACGATGTCGGCCGGTCCCGGCGCTACCTCGTCGGGCACGTCAGCCCACGGGTCGTCGGATAGCGGGTACGCGTCAGCGTACCCGGCCGCCTCCGCGGCCGACCAGAACGTCCTGAAGAAGCGATGCAGGTCCGACCGGTCCGGGCGCCCGGAGCATAGCCTGAGGTAGACTGTCGGCCAGCCCAGCGCGTCGAAGGCCGCCTTGAGCCTCGTGACGGCCGGGAACACGGAGCTCCTGACGCGTTCCCCTATGTACGACATGCTCCCGGGCCAGGACAGCTCGGTGAACGAGTAGAACGGGGAGGCCGCCTCGAGGTAATAGCGCTGGAGGTCCACGACGACGAGGGCGGCCGGTATCCCGCGGTTCATTAGATGATCGTGCCCTGGATTATGACCCCGTTCTTTGGGATGATTATGATGCCGTCGACGATGTAGTAGGTCCCGTACTCCCCGTCGGGCCGCTCCCTGTGGTCTATGCCTATCCTGCAGTCGGCGCCTATCCTGGCGTTCTTGTCGATTATGGCGCCCTTGATTATCGAGCCCCTGCCTATGCCTATATTCGGTATCCTGCGCTCGGCGTTCTGCCTCTTCTGGACGTCCGTCTCGTAGTAGTCGGCGCCCATGCAGACGACCCCGTCAAGGCTCGCCCCCGTCTCGATGATGGTACGTAGGCCGACTATGGAATTGGAGATGGAGGCGTTAGTGATTATGCAGCCGTCGGAGGTTATCGCCTGGTTCAGCGTGCTGTAATTGATCTTGGAGGAGGGAAGGTTGCGCCGGTGCGTATAGATAGGGCTTATCTCGTCGTAGAAGTTGAACTCGGGCGCGATCGCCGTAAGGTTCAGGTTGGCCTCATAGAAGCTCTTGATTGTGCCTATATCCTCCCAGTAGCCGTCGAAGATATAGGCGTTCACCGCGGTCTCGGCGAGTATATTCGGGATTACCTCCTTCCCGAAATCGTTGGATTCGTTATCCAGCCCCTTCTCCATAAGCGCCGCGTCGAATATATAGATGCCCATGGAGGCCAGGTACTCCTTGGACCCGCGGCGCTCCTTCAGGAGGTCCTTGGGAATCTTGAAGTCTGATATGTCCTTGACGGGGCCCGGCTTCTCCTGGAATTCGACTATGTTGCTCTGCGCGTCGACCTTCATGATACCGAAGTCGCTGGCGTCCTCCCTCGTGACGGTAGTGCAGGCTATTGTCAGCGCGCGGCCGGATTCGACGTGCTTACGGAACATGTCGGCCAGATCCATGCGGTAGAGCTGATCGCCCGATACTATCAGGTAGTGGGTAGGGTTCTGGGTCCTGAAGTGGACGAGGTTCTTCCTCACGGCGTCCGCAGTACCCTCGTACCAGCCCGAGTGGGTCAGCGTCTGCTCCGCCGCCAGCACTTCCGCGAAGCCGTCGGAGAAGTTGTCGAAGACGTAGGTCTTGGCGATGTGCAGGTGCAGCGACGCCGAGTTGAACTGGGTTAGGACGTATATCTGCTTAAAGCCGGAGTTGATGCAGTTTGATATCGGTATGTCGACTATACGGTAGCGCCCGCCGAACGGTACCGCCGGCTTGGCCCTGTCTTTCGTCAACGGAAATAGCCTCGTTCCCTTGCCCCCGCCGAGGACGATAGAGAGAACCTTGTTCATATACCCTCCATTCTAGATTCGAAAGCGGTAGTATAGCACGGTAATCCCGAGCTCCGACGATTTACCAATTTCTCGCTTTGCCGTATCATAGTATAGCCATGGACAAAGAAGACGCCAGAGATTCGATATCGAAATTCCTCGCGGACCCCGAGATCGCGCCGTTCGTCTCTAGCGTGGAGCGAATGCCCGCGAGGGATCCCGTATGGGCGGAATTGCCTTCGGGCCTGGACCCGCGCCTTCGCTCCGCGCTCGAGGGCCGGGGCCTCGAGCGGCTCTATAGCCATCAGCGCGAAGCCTGGGACCTCGCCCGGGCGGGCGGGGATTTCGTCGTCGTCACGCCTACCGCGAGCGGCAAGACCCTCTGCTACAACCTGCCGGTCGCTCAGGCCCTGCTCGACGACGCGGACGCCCGCGCCCTGTACCTCTTCCCTACGAAGGCCCTGTCGCAGGACCAGCAGGCGGAGCTGAACGCGCTCGTAGAGGCCGGCGGCCTGCCTATAAAGGCCGCGACCTACGACGGCGACACTCCCCAGGCGACCCGGAAGGCCGCGCGGGATTCCGGCCGCATCGTCATCAGCAACCCCGACATGCTCCATTCCGGGGTCCTCCCCAATCACGCTAAGTGGATAAAGTTCTTTGCGGGGCTGCGCTATATCGTCATTGACGAGATGCACGCCTATCGCGGCGTGTTCGGGAGCCACGTCGCCAACGTCTTAAGGCGACTCCTCCGGATAGCGGCGTACTACGGCGCGAGCCCACGCTTCATACTATGCTCCGCGACCATAGGGAACCCAGCCGAGCTCGCGGAGGCGCTCGTCGGCAGGCCCGTCGCGGCGATCACTGAGAACGGCGCCCCTCGCGCCGAGAAAGCCGTGGCCTTCTATAATCCTCCCGTGGTAGACGCGGTACAGGGCATCAGGAAGAGCTGCGCCGACGAGTCCATGGCCATAGCCGCCAAGCTGATAGCCTCAGGCACGAGGACCATCCTGTTCGCGCGCTCGAGGCTAAGGGTGGAGATACTGGCGGCCTACCTGAACGAGCGCTTCGAGAACGTCTATACCGATAATAGCCGGATCAGGGTGGAGCCATACCGTTCCGGCCTGCTTCCGAGCGAGCGTAGGCAGATAGAGCGCGGGCTCCGGGAAGGAAGCGTGCACGGCGTCGTGTCAACGAACGCGCTCGAGCTAGGCATCGATATAGGCGGCCTGGACGCCGCCGTCATCTCGGGCTGGCCGGGGAGCCTCGCGTCGTTCTGGCAGCAAGCCGGAAGGGCCGGGCGGAGGAAGGGAGCGTCGATGGCGGTATACGTCGCCTCGAGCTCGCCCGTCGACCAGTACCTCATCGAGCACCCCGAGCGCTTCTTCGGCGCGGCCCACGAGAACGCGCGCATAGACCCCGACAATCCGTACGTATACGCGGACCACGTCAAGTGCGCGGCCTTCGAGCTCCCGTTCGACGACGGCGAGCCGTTCGGGCCCGACGTCGGGGCGGCGCTGGCCTTCCTCGAGGAGGAGGGTACCGTGAGGTACACCGGCGGCCGATGGTACTGGGCCGATTCCGGCTATCCGGCGGAAAAGATATCCCTTCGGTCGGCTACGTCCGATAACGTCGTCATAATCGACTCCACGGCCGGGCGGAACGAGGTGATCGGCGAGATGGACCGGCCAAGCGCCAAGGAGCTCGTGTTCGACGACGCCGTATACATCCACCGGGGCAAGCAGTTCATCGTCCTCAAGCTGGATATAGAGAATAGGCAATGCCTCGTAGAGGAGCGCGAGACAAACTACTATACCGACTCGATAGTGAAGAACGACCTCAAGGTCCTGTCGGAGGACGAGCGCCTCGGCCCCGACGGGCTTCCCGTCGTGGTAGGCGATCTCCTCGTGCGCTCGAGCGTCGAGAAATTCAAGAAGCTGCGCTTCCATACCAACGAGAACATAGGCTACGGGGAGATATACCTGCCTCCAGAGGAAATGCAGACGAGGTCGCTCGCGCTGCTCTTCCCCGCAGCGGGAGCCCCGGGAGCCATCCTGGCCGCCATGGGCGAGCTGCAGCGGGCGGCGACCCTATCCGCCTTCTGCGGCATTGTGCGGTCTATGGCCCCCGTCGAGCTCCTCTGCGATAGATCCGACTTAGGCTCGGCTTGGCGCGTCAGGGACGACCATTACGGAGCGCCCGCCGTCCATATCTGGGATAGGTATCCGGGCGGGACGGGCCTATCGGAAGCCCTGGCGATACGCCTGGGGGCCGTCCTGTCCGAGGCCCTTGGACGGGTTTCCGCCTGCGACTGCGAGGACGGATGCCCCTCTTGCGTCGGCGTAGCCGACGAGGCCTTCTCGGCCGTGCCTAGGAGGAAGGCGGGGGCGGCGGCCCTCCTTCGGGCCGCGGCGACGGCTCTCGGCGCCATGGGCGGCGGAACCGGCGCTCGCGGCGGCGTGGCGGCAGGTTCGAGCGTCCGGGAGGCGCGCTAGGCGGTGGCGGGCAACCTCCGCTCGCGCTTGGCGCGCATACGCGGGGGGAACGAACCCGTAAAGGCTCCCGGGCGTACGGTGGCCACGCGCCGACGGGCCTCGGATTCTGAGTTCCCCCCGGGCTGGACGACCGTCGGAGAGGGCCTCCGACTCAAGGAGACTATAGCCTCGGGATTGGGCGTCCGCAGCGACGAGCGCGTCAGACTGGCGGCCTTCTCCGCGCGGATGGAGGACCGTTCGGCGGCGGCGGGAGGCATGCTTTTTTTCGACCTGGAGACTACCGGCCTCTCCGGGGGGGCGGGCACCGTAGCCTTCCTCGCGGCGGTCGGCAGCGTGCTTTCCGACGGGAGCTTCAGGGTCAGGCAGTATTTCATCGACGACTATCCCTCCGAACCGAGGCTCATAGAATCGCTCGAGGCCGAATTCCAGTCGGCCGAGGCAGTCGTGACGTATAACGGCTCTTCGTTCGATATGCCGCTCTATTCCGTGCGCAGGAGCATGAACGGTTTCGGTCCGATGCCGCAGGTAGCCCATGTCGACGCGCTCCATGCCTCCAGGCGGCTATGGCGGCGCGTCCTCGGCGACTGTTCGCTAGGCAGCGTAGAGGCCGCGGCCCTGGGCGTACGCAGGTCGGGCGACATTCCCGGGCGAGAGATTCCCGAGTGCTGGTTCGAGTATCTCAGGCGGGGCGAATGCGGGAGATTAGGCGCCGTCTTCAGCCACAACGAGCTCGACGTACGATCCCTCGCGGCCCTGACGTTCATGATCCACGGCGCCGCGGCGGGGAGAGGAGGCATCATGCCCTGCGACCTCGTCGGGCTCGCGGATCTGCAGTCGAGGCTCGACGAGGGGCTAGCCGAGGGAACGCTGCGCCGCGCCTTGGACTCCGGCGACGCCAGGGCCGCGCGGCCGCTCATGCGGCTGTATAGGAAGCAGGGCAGGTTCGAGGAGCGTATAGCGCTCGTCGGCGACTTGCCCGACGACGCGGCCGGGCTGTTCTCGAAGTCGGTCTACGCCGAGCGCGTCACCGGAGACATCGTAGAGGCGCTGCGGCTGGCCGTAGCCGCGCGGGACGCGGCTCGGGGAAGCCTGCTGGATAGAGCCGAGCGCCGCGCTATACGCCTGCGGCGCCGCCTCGGCGAGGCCGAGGGCCGATAGCTCTATTCTTCTTCGTCTTCTTCGTCTTCTTCCGCCAACAGGCTCGCGCCGAGCGTATCGCCCAGCTGGCCGCAGGCCCCGCTCACGCCGCGGCCTCGCCTGGCGCGCCTGACGGCGTTGACGCCTCGCCGCTCCAGCTCGGCCTCGAAGGCGGAGGCCTCCGCCCGCGAGGGCTCGTGGTACGGTAGCCCGGGAACCGGGTTCCACGGAATGACGTTTACTTGGGCGTTGAGCGGGCGGATCCATTCCGCCATGGCCGCTGCGCTCTCCACGCTCGAATTCTGGCCGCCCATGATAGCCGCCTCGAGGGTAATCCTGTCGCCTGTCTTCTCCTGGTAGTACAGGAGCGCTTCCTTGAGCGCGGCTAGGTTCCACGATCTGTTGACCGGCATCAAGGCGCTCCTCAAGTCGTCGGTGGCCGCCGTCAACGATACGGCGAGCCTGACGTGAGGGCCGTTGTCCGCGAGTTCGCGAATCCCGGGGACGACTCCGCACGTAGAAATGGTGATCTTGCGGCGCGATACGCCCAGCCCGTCAGGATGGGTCAGTACCGCGATAGACTTCCTGAGGGCGTCGATATTCGCGAGCGGCTCTCCCATCCCCATGAAGACGATGTTCGAGGGCCTCCCGCGTATGGCGCTCAGGTGGAAATACTGCTCCACTATCTCGTCGGGGCCGAGGTCGCGCAGGAAGCCGAGAGCGCCGGTCTTGCAGAAGGCGCAGGCCATCGGACAGCCGACCTGCGTTGAAAGGCAGGCCGTCATCCTGCCCTCGGCGTCGGTCAGCAGGACCGACTCTACGGCGGCTCCGTCCCTGAGCCTGATCTTTAGCTTCACCGAGTCGTCAGCGCCCGTTAACGCCTCGTCGACCGAGGAAGAGTATAGGGGGAGCCCCGAGAGGCGCTCGCGGTCAGGAGCGGGAAGGTCGCTCATCTCCGAGAACGAGGACGCTCCCTTAGCGATCCACTTGAATACCTGCTTGCCCCGGAACGCCGGCCTCAGGCCCAGCGCTCCGGCGAGCTCTCCTGGCAGGAGCCCCGCCGCCCAAACGGCGAGCTTCGTTTGACTGGCGTCGCTCACTGGCTCTGTATCTTCGACATCAATTCCTGGATATGCGGGTTCCTGATTCCGAGCCTCATGAAGTCCTGCAGCGTCTCCTCGGCCTTGCGGCGCTCTCCTGTCGACAAGTAGCACTCCGCGAGCTCCAGGTGCAAGCGGTAGTTCTTGGCGTCGTTCTGCACGAGGCGCTTCAACGAATCGATCGCGGCCTGTACCTTGCCCTGTAGCCTGGAGATAGTCGCGAGCCCGAGCACCGCGTAGACGTCGAACTCGATGTTGAGGGCGCGATCGTAGTACTCGGCGGCCTCCTCGAATCGGTTCATGCTGCGGTACGCGTCGCCGGCCCGCGTGAGGATCACCTTGTTGCGAGGGTCCTTGTCGAGGATGAGGTTCCAGTAGTCGAGGGAGCGCTGAGGCTCCCCGACGCCCCGATAGCAGTCAGCGAGGCCGAAGAGGGCGTAGAAGTTGTCGGGTTCCTTGACGAGGGCCTTCTCGAAATAAGGCACGCCCTGGTCGAACTGCTTTAGCTTCCGGTAGCAGTTTCCTATGGACGTGAGCACCCTGATATCGACCATGTCTCCCTGGGCGTCGACCATCCTCTGCCAGTAGTGGAGAGCGTCGCGGTATTCCTTGAAGTCGTAATGGAGGTGGCCGAGTCCGATCAGGGCGTAGGGGTTATTGAACTCCATCTCGAGCACGCGGAGGTAGATAGCCTTGGATTTCCTGAAATCGCGGACCTTGCGGTACGCGTCGGCGATCCTGGTAAGTACGGTGATGTTCTTATTATCGTGGAGCAGGTACTGCTCCCATATCTCTATGGCCTTCTGGTACTGGTTGAGGGCCTTATAGCAGTCTGCGAGGCCGAAGAGGGCGTAATTATTCCCGGGATGGTAGATAAGGCATTTCTTATAATAGTCGACCGCGTCCCGATGGGCGGTCCGCTTCCTCGCGGCGTCGCCGAGCCCGACGAGCGCGTAGTTGTTCTCCGGGTCGTTCTCCAGGATCTTCTTGAAGTTGCGCTCGGCGTCCCCGACGCGGTTCTCCTTTAGGTACTGGTATCCTTTTTTGGATAATTCGGCGATCTCCATGAGCTCGTTGCTCTGCTGGGGGGCCATCCCGTCCTCTAGCGGGCTCTCGTCGTTTTGGTTGTTCTCATCGCTCATACATTATCCTTCTTATCGAGCATTTTTCGAATCGCTAACGCCGCTTTCCCGATCAGCTCGTCGCTCCTTGCCTGATCGTGCGATAGCTTGAACATCTTCAGGGCGTCCACGGGGCGCCCCAAGCCCAGGTACGACTCCCCGACGCGCATGAGGCCGTCAGAGTAACCGGTAGTCTGGAAAATACGCCTCGCCGTCTCGATATCGCCGGAATTGAAGAGAGTATTGCCGCGGCGATTCAATCGAACCTTCTGCTCGGAAGAAAGCTCCTGATTAGGCTCGTCGACGGTCTTGATAAGGCCGTCTTCGGGGAAATTTTCAAATACGGTCTCGACCATCTAGACTCCGTCCTAGGCGCGAATCTCGCCATGTCTTACGGTTACTTAATAGAATATAAATGAGTTTATGCAAATAATCAATTCTAAGGAGAAGCGCGAGAATGGCTGAAATGCCGTACGGGCGTGGTATAGTAAGTATCAGAATCGATATGAATGAATCGGAAGCCGTTGCACGGAGCATCCGAGACTGGAGAGCGCGATGGTGCACGAAGAGCTCGGACTCGAGCATGGCGAGATTGGCACGAGCGAGAACCAAGCGCCGACCATGCCGTTCCCAGTCGCAGAGCCCGGATCGGCCGGGACTTCGACGGGCCAGGCCTGCCTGGACGATCGCCTCGTGCGCATTATCCGGGCGCTCGACAAGTAGGATCCCTTACTCTAGAGCCCTCTTATAGAATCGTACGGTAGACCGGCCGTACGACCTTTCGTCGATCGCCGAGAGCGAACCGTGCGATTGCGGCAGCGTATCCTCCGAGGGATAATGGATGAGGAGGAGGCCGCCGGGCTCTACGAGCCCTCCGTCGGCGATCGAGCGTATCAGGTCGGACTTATGCGAGTACGGGAAGGGAGGATCGCAGAAGACCACCGAGTACGCCCGCTCGCACCTGACGACGAAGCGCTCCACTGGGACGCAGTGGCAATCGATCCGCTCCGGCGCTATGGAGACGTTCCGGATCAAGAGGCCGAGTTTCGCCCTGTCGCGCTCGACGCAGGCTACCGGCGACGCGCCCCTGCTGGCCGCCTCGAGGGCTATGATGCCGGAGCCCGAGAACATGTCCAGGAAAGACCTGCCGTCGAGGGGGCCTAGTATCGAGAAAAGCGATTCGCGCATCCTGTCCATGGCGGGCCTGATCTCGAAATCGCCTTTAGGCACCTCGATTCGCCTGCCCTTGAGAGTCCCGCCCGTTATCCTGAGTCCGCCCACGATTATCGCTGCCTGACCCGGAAGTCGCGCTGCAGGTCCCGCTGAACGTCGCGTTCCTTTATCGATTCTCTCTTATCCTGGAATTTCTTTCCCTTGCATAGTCCGAGCTCGACCTTCACCCGGCCCTTCCTGAAGTGGAAGTCCAACGGGACGAGGGTATAGCCCTTCTCGTTTACGCGCCGCTCCAGGCGCTTCAGCTCATGGGCGTGCGCGAGCAATTTCTTGGGCCTGTCCGGATCGTGATTGAATATAGAGCTGCAGGTGTACTCGGATATATGCACGTTCCTCAGCCACAGCTCGCCCTTCTCGAAGGCTGCGTATCCGTCGGGGAAGGAGACCTTGCCTATTCGCAGCGATTTCACTTCGGAGCCTAAGAGGCTTATCCCGCATTCTATCGTCTCCTCGACGGCGTAATCGAAATGCGCGCGCCTATTGAGCGCTATGATCTTTATGCCTTCCATCTATTCACTCCGTATAGGGCGCGAGGACGATCCTGAAACCGAGGTAGGGCGAGCATTCCGATTCGCGCATGGGCCCGCGCGAGTCGACGCGCACCAGGCTGGCTCGGTTAGCCCAGCATCCGCCCCTGACTACCGCCTCGGCCGACGGGAAGCGGGACCTGCCGGCCGCGCCGCTCGCCGGGCTCGAGGAGTAAGAATCGGAGCACCATTCCCATACGTTGCCGAGCATGCCCTTGAGACCCGCCGCGTCGCTCGGAAGCCCCGAAGGCCGGGAAGGCCCCGTCGCGCCCGAATCGGCGAAAGGAACGCCCGCGGGCGACGCCCGGCCCGCGGCCGCCGCGAGCGTCCATTGAGCCTCGGTAGGGAGCGAGTAGCGGTATCCGGAGGGCGCCCGCTCCGAGAGCCAGGAGCAGTAGGCGATCGCTGCGGGCCTAGAGACGTAGCGGAGGACGTCTTCGTCCGCGAGGTCTCCGAAGCCTTGGAGGTAATCGGTCTCCGCGAGGCCGGCCCGGGCCAGGGACGCCGCGGCGGAGGGGCCCCAGTCAGGGCGCGCCGCGACGAAGCGCCTGAATTCGCCTACTGTCGTCTCCTCAGAGGCGATCATGAAGCCGGCGACCTCCGACGAGGCGGGAAGAGCGTCTCTCGCGGCGACGACGGCCGTGCCCGCCCTTACGGCTATGAACTTCTTACCGTCCGCAGTCTCGGTGCCGCCCGCTACGGCGGAGGCTCGCCGGGCCGCGGCTACGGCGTTCGCGACCGCTTCCCGGTATAGGCCCGTGGGCTCGATACGCGCGCGGACGGTAGCGGGGACGAGCGAGGCGAAGGCGGCGAGCATGGCGGGATCGTCTCTCAGTTCAGAGCTAAGGGCGCTCACGAGCCTGCCGAGCGATGCTGGCGTGACGGCCGCCGAGTCGGAATAGGCTATTGATACGGCGCGAGCGGCGTCCCTGAGCGACTGGGCGTGGCTGGCGTATGAGACCGCGGCGCCGGCCAGGCCGCGCGCCTCGGTCGAGAGCGGCTCCTTGGACAGCGCGAGCGCGGCGTCCGATAGGACGAGAGGGATCTGGTAGGCCTCGCTCGGAGAACCCGCGAGGGCCCATGACGCGTACAGGCTCGCCCCGTCCCTTAGCGCGGCTGAACGTCCATCTATCTCGAGCGACGCGGTCAGCGTCGCCCTTGGCTTTACGACCAGGGTCCCGAAGACCCGGCCCTTAGCGATAACGGCCGTCGCGCTGGGCGCGAAACCGGGTCGGGAAATGCTAACCGAGCGTTCTCCCGCGGCGAGGAAGAGCTCGCAGGGAGCGGAGCCCCGGTAGACGCCGTCTATCGATATCGCGGCTCCCGGAGGGTCGACGACGAACGAGTAGAGCGTCCCGGGCTTCCGTAGCCCCGGGAATACGAGGAGGAGGAAGGCGACCGCCAGGGCGGCTACGCCGTATATGGCCGCCACGTAGTACTTAGGGGCGATGCCGAATACCGGCCTGAGGCTAACCTTGGCCTCGTCGATATCCTGTCTGGTTATCGTCTTATCGTCGTTCATCGCGGGATTATATGAGTCCGCGGCGAGGCTTGTCAACGCGAACGAAAGATGGTAGCCTCGATCCGATGGACGCAAAAACCGACTTCCTCGCGTCGCTGGAGTCCTTCACGGAGCGCGCGCTGACGCGCCGAAAGAAGCGCCGGCTCGCCCAGAAGATGAAACAACAGGCCAAGCACTGGATCCGCGACTGGGCGGAAGCCATCCTTTGGGCCGTATGCATGGTTCTCCTCATAAACCAATACCTGTTCCAGATGTACCGCATTCCCTCGGGTTCCATGTCGGGAACGCTCGAGATAGGCGATATGATTTTCGTCGATAAGATAGTGTACGGGCCGGAACTGCTTCCCGGCGTCGCCAAGATGCCCGGCTTCAGGCGTACCTCCCGCGGGGAGGTCGTCGTGTTCGAGAACCCCGCCTACCTGTCGAAGGGGCCGATTTTCACGATACTGCAGCAGTTCGTCTACATGGCGACGCTGACGCTCGTGGATATAGACCTCGACGAGGCCGGCCAGCCGCGGGTGCATTACCTCATCAAGCGCGCGGTCGGCGTCGGCGGCGATACCGTCAGGGTCGTCGACGGCGAGGTCGGATTCCTCTTCCGCGGGGAGTCCGAATGGACGTCCGAGCGCGACTATCAGAAGGCTACCGGCTTCCAGTACCCGCTCAGGCGCATGGTAAAGCCCGAGGACTATCCTTCCATACGTCGCGCGGGCGTCGCGAGGGCAGAGGTCGAGATGGGCATACGGACCGACATGCCCTCCGTCCGGTATAACCAGTACGACGACAAGGCGTTCAACGCCTCCCTGGTAGCGGAGCTGGCGTCGGCGTATCCCCATGACGCCCGCACGGTCGCCGAGGATAGGATGATCCGTTCCGGATGGTACATCCCGGAGGATAGGGTCTTCCCCATGGGCGATAATAGGGATAATTCAAAGGACGCGCGCTGGTTCGGGGCGGTATCGCTCGATAAGGTTCTAGGGCACGCGCTATTCGTCTACTGGCCACTGGGGCGCCTCGGCGGCATCAGGTAGGCGGCATGAAGCGGGTCCAATCGTTCGAGGACGTCAAGAGGAAGCGGTCGCGCGTCATGCGCTTCGCGAAGTACGTCGTGCTGATATTCTTCGCCTTCGAATCGTTCTCCGCCTTCGCGCTCAAGTCGTGGGTCGTAGGGTCCACCTCGATGATGCCGACGCTCTCGCCAAAGGACAGGGTCATCGTCGCTTCGTCCGCCTACGGCGTGCTCAATCCGTTCTCCGGGACGAGAACGGTCTTCAAGGCGCCGAAGCGGGGCGACGTCGTTCTCATCCGCCGCCCCTCATCGGAGCATCGCGCCTGGCATAAGCGGCTTCTCGATTCCGCCCTGCACTTCCTGAGCCTGCAGCGCCTCGGAGCGCCGGGCGTCGAGGCCGCCTTCGACTCGCCTGTCATTAAGCGAGTCGTCGCCGGCCCCGGGGACTCGGTGATGATGGACGGCTACATAGTCTACGTGAGGACCGCGGGGACCTCGCATTACCTTACGGAGTACGAGGTGTCGGGCGGCGACTACGATATCGCCGGCGCCAGGCCTATCGATGGCTGGGATAAGGCGATGCCGCTAGCGGGCTCGATGGAGGCGATGGAGCTAGGCCCCGACGAGTTCTTCGTCGTCGGCGACGAGCGCTTCTCGAGCCCCGACTCGCGTTTCTTCGGCCCCGTCCGGGCGGATCATTTCCTGGGCAAGGTCGTCGCGCGCTACTGGCCCCTCGACCGGATCTCCGGCTTCTAGGCGCCCTCGGTGCCGTCCCTCTACGTCCACGTCCCGTTCTGCTCCAAGCGCTGCGCCTATTGCGATTTCCATAGCGCGGCGTACGGCCGAGGCGCGATGCAAGAACCGGCGGAGGCCTGGGCTGCTGCGGTCGAGCTGCACCTCGCCGAGCACGGGCGAAGATTCGGCCGGTCCGGGTACGATACCTTGTACATCGGCGGAGGCACTCCCTCCGCCCTTCCCCCTGGAATACTGCGCCGCCTCCTCTCCATCCTAGGCGCCGAGGCGCAGGCCGGCGGAACCCTCCCCTCAGAGTGGAGCATCGAGGCGAATCCCGAGGACGTGAGCGACGCCTTCCTCGGGACTATAGGCGAGGCCGGCGTGGATAGGCTGAGCGTCGGGGTACAAAGCCTCGAGGACCAGGCGAGGTACGTCGCGGGCAGGCGAGGGGACTCTCGCTCGTGCATCGGGAGGCTGGAGTCCCTGGCCTCGAAATGGCGCGGCAGGTGGTCGGCGGACTTGATGTTCGGCCTCCCCGGCCAGAGCGTCGGCGGCCTGGAGCGCGACGCGCGCCTGCTCTGCGAACTAGGGGCCGGTCACGTCTCGCTATACGAGCTGACCCTGGAACACGGCACGCCGTTGCACGACGCTGTTCAGGCGGGCACGGTCAGCCTGCCCGACGACGACGAGCGGGCTGATATGTACGAAGCCGCCGCCGCGGCGCTCGCGAAGGCCGGGTTCGTCAGGTACGAGGTGTCTAATTGGGCGCTTCCGGGGCAGGAATGCCGGCACAACCAGGTCTATTGGGAAATGGGCGATTGGCTGGCCGTAGGCCCCGCCGGCGTCGGGAACGTCGCCGCCTCCCGTGCGAGCGGCGAGAGCGGAGGCTCTGCGCGAGGAGGCTTCCTGCGCCTCGAGAATTCCCGCGACGACTCGCGCTACGCGACGGATCCGTGCGGGACGGTTGCCGAGTCGTTCGTCGGTGGCCGTGACGCCGCCTTCGAATGCCTCATGACGGCCCTGCGCACCTCCAGGGGCCTTGACGCGGCCGGTTTCGCGAGGCGCTTCGGCTTCGATCCCCTCGAAGCCTTCGGTCGTCTCCACGAGAGCTACCCGGACCTGGTGCGCTTCGACGGGACGAGGTTATTCCCGACCGACAGAGGGCTCGACGCGCTTAACATTCCCCTCGTGGCCGCGTTGTCAAACGCCGATCGATTTTTCGATAGCGGGAACGCCGATATAGGAGGCCCTTCATGATGAACGTTCTTTCTATTCAATCCCACGTGGCCTACGGCAGGGTAGGTAACCGCTCCGCCGTCTTTCCCCTCGAGCGCCTAGGCTTCGAAGTCTGGCCCATCAATACCGTGCAATTCTCCTGCCATACCGGCATCCCCGGGTGGACCGGCGCCGCTTTCGGCGCCGATCACGTGACCGACGTCGTGAAGGGACTCGAGGGCCTAGGAGTCCTCTCGAGGTGCGACGCCGTGCTGTCGGGGTATATGGGCGACGCCGAGACCGGCGCCGCGATCGTCAGGGCCGTGGACGCCGCGAGGCGCGCCAATCCCGCCGCCCTATACTGCTGCGACCCGGTGATGGGAGACGTCCCGGAGGGCGTCTACGTTCAGCGCGGCTTGCCGGAATTCATAGCCGCCGAGGCCGTGCCGCGGGCCGATATCGTCAGCCCGAACGTCTTCGAGGCCGAGATGCTATCCGGCGCGACTATCGCTACGGCCCGCGACGCCGCGAAGGCCGCGGACGCCATACACGCGATGGGGCCGCGGGTCGTGCTCGTAACGAGCTTCCGGCCTTCGGGAAACGGCGGCATAGGGTTTTTCGTCAGCGACGGCAGCTCAAGGCGTACGGTCCTGGCCCCGATGCTTCCGTTCTCCCGGCCCCCGAAAGGCTCCGGGGACCTCGCGAGCGCGTTGTTCCTAGGATACTACCTAGGGTGCAACGACGCGGTAGAGGCCATAGAAATGACCATAGGCGCCTTGTACTCGGTGCTCGAGGCGACATTGGCCTCGGGAGGCGATAGCCTGGCGCTCGTCTCGGCGCAGGGGCATATCGCCAGCCCCGTCAAGCGCTTCCTTTCGGAGGCGGTCGGCTAGTAGGCCGGCGCGAACGCCGACCTACGGGAAGCTTACTTCTTCTTTGGTATTAGGGGTACGAAGCTCGCGGGAGCGGGGAGCTTGAAGTCGGGGGGCAGCTCCGACTCGTTCGCGAGGAGCCAGGTCTGGTTCCTGCCGAGCAGGCCGCCGGTGCCTTTTAGCGAGCCGCGGACGATCAGCTTATCACCGTCGCGCTTGATCGTGCAGTCGTACACCTTCCCGTCGCCCGGGTCGATGATCGCGCCCTTCCAGTCCTTCCCCCGCTCCTGCATCTCGTATACGAAGTCGAGCCCGCAGTTGGGAGGGTCGCCCGCGAGGGCGTCCGCCTTGAACTTCATAGTATCGATAGTATCGTCTACCTTGCCCGTTTCCTTGCTGATCGTGGCCATCATCCGGCCGTAGAGCTTCCCGCCGTTCGAATAGAGGAGTACGAAGGCCGTAGGCTTGTTCGTCTTGTCGTCGATGATCTTCCAGAGGCCGAGAATATCGTCGGCCGCCCAGGCGGATACCGCCCCGAGCGCTATCAAGACCGCCGTCGCGATGGCGATCAACCTTAGTTTCCTCATGCGAGCTCTCCTTATGATATTCACGATACGTGGCGCGACGCGCCGGCTACGATTGACGTACCGAGTATAGGACCGGCCCTCGCTTCCTGTAAAGCGAAGAAAGCGCGCGGATTGACGACTCAGACGAATAACTCGTACTCGTCGCGGCGGATCTCCGACTTGGTCTTCCTCCAGCCTAGGTTGTACAGCTTCTCGGCGCCGATGCTCGAGGGCGGGCCGTGGCCCGGCAGGACGAGGCAGTCGTCGGAAAGGCTCAGGATCTTCTTGGCCAGCTGTTCCTTAAGGAGCCTGTTGCCGTATTGGCTCATAGTCTTGCCTATGAGCCCCGCGTGCAGGGCGTCCCCGGTGAAGACGAGCTTGTCGAGACGGTACGCCATCGAGTCTGCCGAGTGCCCCGGCACCGAGAGCGCCTGGACCTCGAGGCCGCAGACGCGGAACGTCTCGGAGTCGCGGACCATGCGGCACGGAATGTCGCCCAGGGTGGCGTTGCTCGAGAATACCTCCGCGTCGTAGATGCGGAGGAGGGTGCGGAGCCCGTCGACGTGGTGCGGATGGTTATGCGTCACCAGGACCGCCGTCACGGAGTAGCCCTTGTCCTCGATGAAGTCGAGGAGCCCCAGGGTAAAGGCGGCGGGATCGATGATCGCCGCCTCCATGGTCTCGTCGTTGCCGACGAGGTAGACGTTGGCGAAGCCGTGCAAGGCGTAGTGGAAGAATACGGTCATGAGTCTATCCTGTCGAGTTCCCTGATCGATTCCTGGGTGTTGGAAAGGCGCCAAGAAACGTCGACTTCCTTGGAGGGGATCACGAAGGTCCGTTTCAGGTTGCAGTCGATGAAATCGGTCTTCTCGAATTCCGACATTATGAAGCGCGAGTTGTATAGGTTGGAATAGTTGAACGTGCAGTCGCTCGTGCGCGAGCCGTTGAAATTATTGTGCACGAGCTCCGAGCGCTCGAACGACGCGTTAAGGAAGCGGGCTCCCGCGAAGGAGCAGAACTGCGCGTCGACCCCCGAGAAATCGCACGAGTCGGCCGAGCAGAAATCGAAGAAGCACATCCGGAAGACGCAGCCGGAGAAGGTCATGTTCTTGAGCACGGTATTGGAGAACGAGCACGAGAAGAATCGCTTGCCGGAGAGGTCGGCGCCTTCGAAGCGGAGGCCGGCCATGTTCAGGTTCTTGAGCATGGGCGCGGCGGCGAAGGCCTCGAGGAACGAGGCGGCGACGGAGTCAGGATCGCGATGATGGTCGACGCAGAATTCGGTCCCCGATATCGCGGTCGCTTCGCAGCCGTCGGCGATGCATCGCCTGAAATCGAACATAGGCGGCCTCCTTAAGGGCGCGGGCGCCGATGCGCGCCCGCCTAGGCCAAGGATAGCCCATTATCGAAGAGGCCTCAAGCCGCGGCCCCCTTGTCGCCATGGTAGCGATAGCGTAAAACCGAACTATAGCTTGAAAATTTACCGGTCGGCGCGTACACTGACCCCATGTGCTCATACTGCGGGACGCCGCTACCCGTCGAGAGGATAGGATTCCGGGATCTCTGCGAGAGTTGCGGCAGGGAGCTGCACGCCTGCGTCCATTGCCGTTTCTATAAGCCCGGCGCTTACCGCGATTGCCTGGAAACGGTTCCCGATACCGTCAAGGACAAGGAGCGGATGAATTTCTGCGAATATTTCAAGGCCGATCCGGCTACCGTCAAGGGTAGCGGAGGGCAGGACTCGTCAAAGGCCGCGAAGAGCGCCTTCGACGGCCTCTTCGGCCATTGAGGCACCCGATAGGAACCACCATGCATCATGATACCCGGCCCGTCGCCTTCTTCGATTCAGGAGTGGGCGGGCTTCCTTACCTGGGCGCCGCGCGCGCCCTCCTGCCCGCGGAGCGATACGTCTACCTGGCGGATCGGCGCGGTTTCCCGTACGGGACGAAATCGAGGGGCGAGGTCGTGGAGGCCGCTGTCGGCGCGATCGCCTCGCTCGTATCGATGACGAGCCCGAAGGCCATAGTCGTAGCCTGCAATACGGCTACGGAGCTCGCGATTGACGAGATCCGAGCCGCGAACCCCGGTATCCCGGTCGTCGGTACGGTCCCGGCCATCAAGCCCGCGGCCGCCGTTTCCAAGGCCCGCCGGATCGGCGTCGTAGCTACCCCCGCGGCTGTCGCCGCCGAATACCTCTCAGACCTCGCGCGGCGCTGGGCCGCCGATTGCGCCCTCGTCAGGATAGGCGACGGCGCGCTCGTGGACTTCGTCGAGCGCGCTTTCATAGGCTCTAGCCAGGAGGAGCGGCTCGCCGCCGTCAGGCCCTCGGTCGAGGCGATGCTCGGGCAGGGCGTCGACGCCATCGTGCTAGGCTGCACTCATTTCCTTCACCTAGCCCCGGAATTCCGGGAACTAGCCGGGCCCGGAGTCGCTATCGTCGACTCGAGGGACGGTATAGCGTCCCGGCTCAGGAGCGTCCTGGGCCAGCTTCCCGCCGAGGGGCGCCCGTACCGTCCCGCTTCACTCGCCGCGGACGCCATGTACCTGACGGGGCCGGGCGAATTCGGCCCCGTGTACGGCGGCTTCGCCGAGATCTTCGGCCTCGAGCCCGCCGGGGCGCTCGAATGAGCCTGGGCACCGTTTTGTCCGGCGCGAACAACTCGTTCTCCGTGCTCGCCGAGGACGGCAGCGTCGTCAGGTGCGCGCTCAAGGGCAAGAAGCTCAAGGGCGCAGAAGGCTTCTATAATCCCCTGGCGGCGGGCGACGTAGTGGAATGGGAGCCTGCCTCCGCCGGAACCGGCATGATAGGCTCGCTGATTCCGCGCAAGAGCCTATTCTGGCGCTTCAACGAGAAGGGAAAGGCGATCCAGGCGATCGCCGCCAATATGGACGTCCTGGTCTGCGTGACGAGCGCCGCCTTGCCGCCGTTCAGGCCCCGCTTCATAGACCGCGTGTCCCTCGAGCCGTCCTCGGACGGCGTACCGTTCATCATAGCCCTTAACAAGACCGATCTGGGCGTCGACGAGGACGTGGCCGAGCGCATGGAGGATTACCGCCGCGTCGGCTTCGAGACCATGGAGATGAGCGCCGACTCGGGGACCGGCGTCGAGGCCCTCCGCGAGAGGATAGCCGGGAAGACGAGCGCCTTCGTCGGACAGTCCGGCGTCGGCAAGAGCTCCATCCTTAACGCCCTCGAGGCCGGGCTTGGCCTCAAGGTCGGCGAGGTATGCGAGAAATTCGAGCGCGGCCGGCATACGACGGTCGCCGCTATACTCTCGGTACTGTCCGACGGGGCCACCCGGGTCATAGACACGCCCGGCTTCCGGCGCCTGGCCGTGCGGGGCATCGACCCCGCGACCCTAGGGGCATGCTTCCCGGAGATCAAGAAGGTATCGGCCCGATGCGCGCTCGGGGCGCGTTGTATGCACCTGGACGAGCCGGGGTGCGCGGTCGTCGACGCCGTCGAGTCCGGCGCCATCCATGAGGACCGCTACGAGAGCTACGCGCGCGTGCTGGCCGAGCTCGAGGACACGCGCGCCTACGCCAAGAAGGTCGGCAAGCCCCGCCGCTACGAAGAGGACGAATACGAAGATGCATGAACACGCGCTATCGCTACTCGATTTCTATAGGATCCGCGACGACGTCGCCGCCTACTGCCTGAGCGAGGAGGGCGCCGCCGCTATCCGCGGGAGCCTGCCCTCGGGCGACCCCGCGGCCGTCGCCGACTCTAAGGCCCGCGCCTCGGCCGTCCGCGAGCTGTTCCGCGATCGGCACGGCATGCCCCCGGGATCCTTCGCGCCTATCGACGGGGCCGCCCGCGTCGTCTCCAAGCCGGGGACCTGCCTGGCCGTCGAGGAGCTGTGGGCCCTCGGCATGTGGGCCGACGCGTACACGGGGCTCGCCCGCTGGATGGGCGGCGCGCGTCACGAGGCGCTAGCCGCCGAGGCGGGCTCCGCGCCCGACCTGTCGCCGGTGGCCGCGGCCGCGTTCAGGATCGTGGGGCCGGACGGCGAGGTCAAGGACCTGCCGGAGCTCAGGGACATACGGTCCCGCATCCGCAGGCTGAACGGCGACATCGAGCGCGTCACCGCGTCGTTCTTCCAGGACGAGGCCACCAGGTCTATGCTGCAGAGCGACCTGCCTACCCAGCGCGACGGGCGAACGGTGCTGGCCGTGAAGGCGGGCTCGAAGGCGAGGGTGAAGGGAATAGTCCACGAGGTCTCCTCCACGGGCCAGACCGTCTACATCGAGCCAGAGTCGCTCGTGCAGAAGAACAACGAGCTCGTCGAGGAGGAGGCCCGCTACCTCCGCGAGCTGCAGCGCGTCCTGCGCGAGACGACGGCCCGCCTGCACGGCTTCTCCGGCGCTATCCAGGGCGCGAGGGTCTCGTGCGCCTCGCTCGACGGGCTGTTCGCCAAGGCCCGGTACTCGCACATGAACGACGGAGTGTTCGCGGAGGATAGCCCCTCGGGAATAGAGCTCGTGCGCGCCAGGCATCCGGTCCTCGGCTCCAAGGCCGTCCCCATCGACCTGCGCATGCCCGAGGGCGCCCGGACCCTCATCGTTACCGGCCCCAATACCGGCGGCAAGACCGTCTCCTTGAAGACGGCCGGGCTCTTCTCCCTTATGAACCAGTTCGGCCTGGCCATTCCGGCGGCGTACGGCTCGGCCTTGCCGGTCTTCGACGGCGTGTGGGCCGACATAGGCGACGAGCAGTCGATGGACCAGTCCCTGTCGACCTTCTCCGGACACATGAAGGCCATATCCGCCATCGTGGCCGGCGCTACGGGGCGCAGCCTCGTCCTGCTCGACGAGCTCGGCTCCGGCACCGACCCCGAGGAAGGCTGCGCCATCGCCATGGCGCTCCTCGACCTCTTCATAGATAGGGGCGCCCTGACCCTCGTCACGACGCACCACGGCATCCTGAAGAATTTCGGCTATACGAAGGAGGGCGTGCTCAACGCCTCGGTCGACTTCGACAAGGATACGCTGTCGCCCACGTACCGCATCATGATGGGCGTCCCGGGCGAGAGCCGCGCCCTCGATATCGCGCAGAAGAACGGCGTGGCCATGGAGGTCGTCGAGGGAGCGCGCCTCTACCTCCGCGAGGAGCGAACCGACATCTCGGCCCTCATCAGCGGCCTGTCGGACAAGCATAGGGAGCTGGACTCGCTGCGCGACGAGGAGAAGCGACGGCTCAGGGACGCGATGGAGGAGCAGCGCAAGGCGGACCTGAAGGAGCTGAAGCTCAGGCAGAAAGAATCCGAGCTACGGACCCAGGGGGTCTCCGAGCTGAATAACCTGCTCTCGGAGAGCAGGAAGACCCTCGAGAACCTGGTCCGAGAGCTGCGCGAGGGCGAGCTGACCAAGGCCAAGACCCAGGAGGTCAAGGAATTCCTCTCCGGCCTAGAGGCGCAGGTAGAGGCGAAGACCCGCGAGGCCCGTTCGCAGGAACGCGGCCTGAAGGCCGGAGCCAGGCCCCCGGCGCGTATCGCCGAAGGCTCGCCCGTCCTCGTCCTGCCCGCCAGGAGGCGAGGGACGGCGCTCCGAGCCGTACGCGGCGGGAAATGGCTCGTGGAGACCGACGCGCTTAGGATAACGGTGGACGAGGCCGATCTTGAGCTCACGGCGGCCTTAGAGCCCAAGGCGCCCAGCGTATCGATAGAGTCGAGCTCGAGCCGCGGCAATCGCGCCGTCATCGAGCTGGACCTGCGCGGCTATAGGCTCGTGGAGGCGATCGCGGCGCTCGAGCGGCAGCTGGACGCGGCGACCATGGAGAACCTCAGCGGCTTCTCCATCATCCACGGCACCGGGGAGGGCGTCCTGCAGCAGGGCGTCAAGGAGACGCTCGCCAGGTACCCGGGAATCAAGGAATTCCACTACGCGCGCCCGGAAGAGGGCGGCCACGGCAAGACTATAGTAGTGTTCGGCTAACGTCCGCCCACGTCCGCCCACACTACGCCCTCGCCGTCGGGTATGTCGCGCGCCGCTAGCCGGCCGTCGACGACCGGGAGGTAAACGGGCTCGAGGCCGGGCCGTAAGACCTTCTCGGTCCTCACGACGCAAAGATTACGCTCGTCGAGCCGCTCCCCGCGAGCGATCGGCCGCCTCGCGTGTATCGATCTATTGGTCCTCGAGTAGTTCGCCGCCTCGCTCGGCGCGAGGCGTTTCCGCCCGTCGCCGAGAGCCGCCTCGACCCTGCCTTCCCCGAAATCCTCCTTGAGCGAGCGTAACGCCCCGTCGGCGCCCCCTTCGGATACGAGCTCGGACGCTCGGCGTACCGCGCGCGCCATACGGGCGAAATCCTCAGGGTTAAGGGCTATCGGGTCGTCGAGGCCGGAGTCGCCCTTGGAGAGGCAGAAATGCTTCTCGACGACGCGCGCTCCCTGGGCGACCGCGACGGCGGGCACGAGCTCCGGATCGACGGAATGATCCGAGACGCCGATCGGAACGCCGAAGAGGGCGGCCAGGGACGGTAGGAGCCGCAGGTTATACTCGGACTCAGGAGCCGGGTACGACGTCACGCAGTGGAGGAGGGCGGTCGGGCTCCCCGTCCCGGAGAAGGCCTCGAGCGCGCGCTCGATGTCCGCGAGCCTAGAGACTCCGCCCGATAGTATGGTCGGCAGCCCATAGGATGCCACCTCTTCGAGTAGCTGGATATAATTCAGCTCGGGGCTCGCTATCTTCATGGCGCTCGCGCCCATATCGCGTAGTTCCCGGGCGCTCCGTATCCCGAACGGCGAGCATAGGAAGGCCGCCCCGGCCGACTCTACGATTTCCTTGCACCGCGATAGGAAATCGGGGCCGGTCTCGAGGGACCTGAACGTTTCATAAAGGGGCGTCGGGCCTCCGGGCAGCGGCACGAGCCCCGTGGCGGGATGGATTATCTCGTCGGCGTAGACGTGCTGGAATTTCACGCAATCCGCGCCCGAGCCTATCGCCGCGGCTATCAGTTCCGCAGCCTTGCCGGCGTCCCCGAGGTGCCCCGTGCCGAGCTCGGCTATGATGAGGACGCCTCGCCTTTCCGTGCCGGAGGATAGAATGTCAAAGCCTGTTCGGTTCATCGTTTCCTCGTCGCGTCAGTCGTTAGGCCGGTCGTCGCGTCGGCCGATACGCTATTCCACTCGACAATACGGTCTGTATACTATAGAATCGTCGGCATCGACCGCAATCGAGGAGAGCAGTATGAAGCACTTGTTCTGCGATGTCTGCAAAAAAGAAGTAGTAGACCCGATCCCTTCGAGGACTTTTTTCCACGTACGAGAGTTCGACCTGTGCGAAGCGTGCCGCGACGACCTTGAATCCGCCGTGAAGTATACCGTGCGCGGCAAGAAGCCGTTCGATTTCGCGTGGTACGACAAGCTTCGCATCGAGTTGATCCAAGATGGCATCAAGAAGAATAGGATAGTAACGGCAAAATCCTAGCCGCCGCTTACCTTTAGGCGATTCGGCCCCCGTCCTCCTGGGCGGGGGCTTTGGCCTAGCCCCGCATCGCCTTTCCATTACCGTTTTATACGTTTTAAGCGATAACCTTGCCATATCCCCCAATCGTTGACAGTAAATCGCGCCGCATGATACTATCCATCGCGAAAATAATGAACGGACGCTCCCGCTTCTAAGGCATCTCGACCGCGTAGGACGCGCCTTCGCGAAGTCTTTCCGATAGAGCGGAAGCCGCGATGTCGATCTACGGGAATCGCGCAGCGACGATCCGTTCGAACCCGCGTATCCCACACGGCAAGGAGTCACAATGTCAGGACATAGTAAATGGGCGACGATCAAGCACAAGAAAGGCGCGGCCGACGCTAAGCGCGGCCAGATGTTCACCAAGCTGATCAAGGAGATCTCGATAGCCGCGCGAATGGGCGGCGGCGATCCCGATTCCAACGCTCGCCTCCGCACCGCCATCCTCAAGGCCCGCGGCGCGAACATGCCCAAGGACAACATCGATAGGGCCATCAAGAAGGGCACCGGAGAGCTCGGCGACGCGGTATACGAAGAGCTCGTCTACGAGGCCTACGCCCCCGGCGGGGTCGCCATCCTTATCGAGGTGCTTACCGATAACAAGAATCGCGCGGCGGCCGAGGTGCGCAACCTCCTGACGCGTTCGGGCGGCTCGCTGGCTACGTCCAACGCCGTGCTGCGCCTCTTCGCTCGAAAGGGCGTCATCTCCCTCGACGGCGAGAAGTACGCCGAGGACAAGGTGATGGAACTCGCCCTGGAGGGCGGGGCCGACGACATCGTCAACGAGGACGGCGAAATAGTCGTCTACACCACTCCCGAGGCCTTCGAGAGCGTTCTTAACGCCATTACCGCGGGCGGCATGGAGACCGACGGCGCCGAGATATCGATGATCCCCGAGTCCTACGTCTCCGCCGACAAGGATTCCGGCTCGAAGATACGCAAGCTCATCGACAAGCTCGAGGAGAGCGACGACGTTCAGAACGTCTACCACAACGCGGAGCTCCCGGAAGAAGACGAGGAATAGGCGATGGAACGCGGACCCGATAGGATCCGCGTCCTCGGCATAGACCCAGGGCTCGCCGCCGTGGGGTGGGGCGTCGTCGACATAGACGGCGCCCGAATCGTTTATAGGGGCCACGGGTGCTTCACGACGAAGGCCGGGGACGACGTGGCCGAGCGCCTAGCGCATATACGGAGCTCCTTGGCCGCCGTCATAGCGGAATACGCGCCCGCCGAGGCCGCGATGGAATCGCTGTTCTTCTCGCGCAACGTCTCGAGCGCGCTCGGGGTCGCCGAGGCCAGGGGCGTCATACGCCTCGCGTGCAGGGACGCCGGGCTCGCCATGAGCGAGTACGGTCCCATGGACGTGAAGAAAGCCGCCACCGGCTCCGGAAGGTCCGGCAAGGAAGACGTCCAGGCCTTCGTGCGGCTGGTTCTGGGGCTTACGGCCGTCCCGAAGCCCGATCACGCGGCGGACGCCCTGGCCGTGGCGCTCTGCCATAGCCAGGGCAGAGCCGTGCGTTCCGCCTTAGTTGATACGTCCCGCTCTAGCCGTCTATAATCCCCGTCATGTTCAACGCCGTACGAGGGACGCTCTGCTACAAGGGCGCGGATAGTATCAGGATAGACACCTACGGGGTCGAGTGGGAATTCGCCGTGCCCGCGCGTTCCGTCGACTCCTTCGGGCGCCTCGGCGACGAGGCGCGCGTACTGTGCTGGCTCCTGCACCGGGACGACCAGATGCGCCTCTTCGGTTTCGCGAGCGAATCGGAGCGTTCGGTGTTCGTCGAGCTCATGGGCGTCGACGGCATCGGTCCCAAGCAGGCGCTCAAGATCCTCGGCGGGATAGGCGCGGACGAGCTGGAAAGCGCGCTGGAGGCGGAGGACCTGGCCAGGCTCGAATCGATCCCCGGGCTAGGAAAGAAGACGGCGCAGAAGCTCGTCTTCACGCTCAAGGGCAAGCTGCCCTCGAGGCTGGCCTCGAGGGGCCTGGCGGCGACGGGCCCGCACGAGGATATAATGCGCGCGCTCGTCGACATGGGATACGATAGGCGCCGCGTTTCCGAGACCCTCGCGCGGCTAGACGCGGACATGCCCGCGTCCACTCCCGAACGCGAGCGGGAGCTGCTCCGCAGCGCCATAGTGGAATTGAGCGCCTCGTGAACGGCATCGTGCAGGGAACCTTCGACCCGACCGAGGACGAGCGCGAGAACGCCCTCAGGCCAAAGCGGCTGTCGGAATTCCTCGGCCAAGCCTCGATCAAGGCCAATCTGGCCGTGTTCATAGAGGCCGCCCTGAAGCGGGGCGACGCGCTCGACCACGTCTTCCTGATGGGGCCTCCCGGGCTCGGGAAGACGACCCTGGCGGGCATCCTGTCGCGGGAGCTAGGCGTCGACTTCAAGGTGACGAGCGCCCCGGCTCTCGAGAAGCCTAAGGACCTGGCCGGCATCCTGACGACGCTCGCGCCTAAGTCAATCTTCTTCATCGACGAGATCCACAGGCTTAAGCCCGCCATCGAGGAAATGCTATACATGGCCATGGAGGACGGGGAGCTCGATTTCATAATAGGCCAGGGGCCCGCCGCGCGGACCCTTCGGATCCCGCTCCCTCCCTTTACGCTCGTAGGCGCCACGACCAGGGCGGGGATGGTCGGCAGCCCCCTCGTCAGCCGCTTCGGCATCAACGTGCGGCTCGGCTTCTACGAGAAGGCCGATACGATGGCCATCCTCAGGCGATCGGCCGGTATACTCGGGACCTCGGTGGACGACGACGCCGCCGAACGGCTGGCGCTCGCGAGCAGGGGCACGCCTCGCGTCGCCAACAGGCTCCTGAGGCGCATGCGCGACTTCGCCCAGGTCGCCGGAGCGTCGACCATCAGCGCGGGCGTCGTCGACGACGGCCTGTCGCGCCTCGAGGTCGACGCGTACGGGCTAGAGCGCCACGACAGGGACGTGCTCGCGGCCATCATCGAGAAATTCGGAGGGGGCCCGGTAGGAGCGGAGACCCTGGCGGTCTCCACCAGCGAAAGCGTCGAGACGCTGGAGGATTACCTGGAGCCGTTCCTCATACAATCTGGCTTCCTGATGCGTACCCCCAGGGGCCGCGTCGCTACGCCCCTGGCGTACGAGCATCTCGGATATAGGAATAACCATGCTGACGACGGATTTCAGTTTTAGCCTCCCCGAGGAGTTGATAGCGCAGCGCCCGACGGCCGAGCGCGGCGCGTCGCGCCTCCTCGTGCTGGACGGCGGCGGCGGCATCGTGCACTCGAGCGTACGCGATATCGCGTCGTTCGTGCCGAGCGGCGCGGTGATGGTCTTCAACGACTCGAAGGTACGGCGGGCCAGGCTGTACGCCACGAGCGCCGGCGGGGGCCGGGTAGAGCTACTGCTCCTGAGGCGAGAGGGGCCGTCCCGATGGGCGGCCGTCGCTACGAGGATGGCGAAGCTGAAGGCCGGGAAGCGACTCGGCCTTCCGGAGGGCATCGAGGCGGAAGTCCGGGAGGTGCGTCCCGACGAGAGGGTCTTCGAATTCTCGAGGGAGATCGACGACGATTACCTGGAGCGCGTCGGCCACCTTCCCTTGCCTCCCTACATCCGACGCGACGACGTCCCCGACGACGCGGACCGCTACCAGACCGTCTACGCCCGCGAGCGCGGTTCCGCGGCGGCTCCTACCGCCGGCCTCCATTTTACTCCGGGGATACTGGACGGCCTTCGCGCCGCGGGGGTCGAGCTCCGCTTCGTGACCCTGCACGTCGGCCTAGGCACGTTCCTGCCCGTCAGGGCGGAGGCCGTCGAGGATCACCGGATGCATCTCGAGGAATATACCGTGCCTGAGGAGACGGCCGAGGCCGTGAACGCGGCCAAGCGCGAGGGCCGCCCCGTGCTCGCCGTCGGCACTACGAGCGTGAGGACCCTGGAGAGCTCCTGGGGCGACGGGGGCCTTCGATGCGGATCCGGGGCGACGAGCATATTCATCTATCCGGGCTATAGGTTCAAGGCGGTCGACGCGATGTTCACCAACTTCCATACGCCGGAATCGACGCTCCTGATGCTCGTATCGGCCTTCGCGGGCCGCGAGCGCATACTCGGCGCGTACGAGGAGGCGGTCAAGGAACGATACCGTTTCTTCTCGTACGGCGACGCGATGCTGATCCTGTGAGGCCCGGCATGGGTAGGCGCATCGACGTACCGAAGGACTTGAGGGAATTCGCCAGGGTATTCGCCAAGGCCGGCTTCTCGTGCTATTTCGTCGGCGGGGCGGTGAGGGACAGCCTCCTCGGCCTACCGGTAAGCGACTGGGACGCCGCTACCGACGCGAAGCCGGAGCAGGTCAGGTCCCTGTTCCGGTCAGTCATACCGACGGGCATCCAGCACGGCACCGTAACCGTGCGCTGGCAGGGGCGCTCCATAGAGACGACGACGTTCCGCGTCGACGGCGAGTATAAGGACGGACGCCGCCCCGAATCGGTGCGCTTCACCTCCGACCTCCTCGAGGACCTTTCCAGGAGGGATTTTACCATCAACGGCATGGCCGTGGATCCCGACTCCGGCGTTATAATCGCCCCCGACGGGGGCCTGCGCGATCTCGCGGATTGCGTCATAAGGGCCATCGGCGACCCCGTGGCCCGCTTCGAGGAGGACGGTCTCCGGCCGCTACGCGCCATTCGGTTCGCGTCCCGGCTCGGCTTCTCCATCGACGAGGCGACCTTCGCGGCGATTCCCGCTACCGTAGAGCGATTCAGGAAGGTATCCGCCGAGCGGGTGCGCGAGGAGCTGGCTAAGATACTCGCGTCGGCCCGGGCCGGGGAGGGGCTCCTGCGCCTCGACGAATCGGGACTCCTGCCTGAGATCCTGCCGGAGCTCTCGAGGTGCAAGGGCGTAGGGCAGGGCGGGCCTCATCGCTACGACGTGTTCCGCCACCTCGTGGCGGCCTGCGACGCTGCCCCCCAGCGCTTGACGCTCAGGCTCGCTGCCTTGCTCCACGACATCGGCAAGCCGGCCAGGCGAGCCGAGGCCGACGACGGATCGCTAACCTTCTACGGCCACGACGTCGAATCGGCGCGCCTCGCCGAGGCGGCGCTCAGGCGGCTGAAATTCCCCAACGCCCTGGTCGACGAAGTCGTTCACCTCGTAAGGCACCATATGTTCGACTATTCGGAGCACTGGACCGACGCTGCCGTCAGGCGCTTCGTCTCGAGGGTTGGGCTAGAGAGCGTCAAGCCGCTCGCCGAGCTGCGGCTCGCCGACACCTCCGGCATGGGAAACGGCCCCGCCGACGTACGCTCCGTCATGCCGCTCATAGCCAGGGTAGAGGCGCTCAGGGCGAAGGACCAGGCCTTCAGCCTCAAGGATCTCGCCATAGGCGGCAACGACCTGGCCGGTATAGGGTGGCCTAAAGGCCCGTCGATGGGAAGGGCTCTCGCGGAGATGCTGGAGGCGGTGCTCGACGATCCGGACCTCAATACCCGGGAGCGGCTACTCGAGATAGCCGAGCGGATCAAGGTCAAGCACGGCGTTATCTAAAGCCGTTTCATCGCGGCGAGCCTCTCGGCTTCCTGGCCGCCCTTGGCGTTGATGGCCTCGTACGCCATGGCCGCGGCGGCCTGCTCCGCGTCCTTCTTCGTCTTTCCCGAGGCCGGCCCGTAATCGGAGCCCAGGAGGGAGCACCGTATCCAGTACGTCCGGTCGTGATCCGGGCCCGCCTTGCGCTCCAAGGAATACGATGGGTAGCAACGGTGCCATTTCTGGGCGTATTCCTGGAGCAGCGTCTTGTAGTCCTTGCGGTGCCTATCCTCTAGCACTTTCTCTATTTCCGGGTTGATTAGCGAGAGCACTAGGCCCTGGGCCTTGTCGAAGCCGGAGTCGAGGTACGCCGCGCCGAAGACCGCCTCGAGCGCGTCCGCGAGTATCGCCTTCTTATTGCGCCCGCCGGATCGTTCCTCGCCTTTGCCTACCATGAGGAGGGCGTCCATGCCGAGTCTGGCGGCTATCTCGGAAAGCGTATCCTCCGAGACGACGAAGCTCTTGATCCTGGCCAGGTCGCCCTCGCTCTTGTCGCCTAGCGCGACGAAGAGACGGGCCGCGGTGGCGACTCCGAGGACGGCGTCGCCAAGGAACTCGAGCCGCTCGTTATTGCCTAGCGAGCGTGGATCCTCGTTGACGTACGAGCGGTGCGTCAGGGCCCTGTCGAGGAGGGTATTATCCTTGAACTTGAATCGTAATAGACGCTGAAAGGCCACGAGCGCTTCCAGCCGATCACGACCTATGTCGTCGTAACGGGTGGACACGGCCGCGGCCTCCTTCGATCGACGCGCGAACGGGCGCTATCGCCCGTTCGCGGTATTACACCTGGGACTTTATGAACTCGTACGCGTCTCGGACGGTCTCGAATTCGTTAGCCTTCTCGTCCGGGATACGAATCTTAAGCTCTTCCTCGATGCCGTAGACGAGCTCGTAGGTATCGAGGCTGTCGGCGCCGAGGTCCTGCCTGAAGCTGGCGTCGAGGTTAATCTTCGACTCTTCGACCTCGAGCTTATCGGCAATGATCTTCTTGATCTTCTCGTACAATTCATCCATGGCGAATCTCCTTTACGCGTTGGTTTCGGGGGTCAAAACCTGCCTGCCGCGATAGAAGCCGCACTTCGGGCATACCCGGTGGAAAAGAACGGCGTTGCCGCAGTTTCCGCAGGATACGATCGTCGGCGCTACGAGCTTCATGTTAATGGAGCGTCGCCTGCGCGTTCGAGCCTTCGAAGTATTACATCTGGGTACAGCCATACTACAACCTCATTCCCACAATTACGTGCCTGTAACGGATACCGGCGCACAATAACGAAATACGCATATTTTGTCAAGGCGCCGATCTATACGGTCAAGGTAACGATTCTCTCGGATCGACCACGAAGCGCTTGAGCGCCCGCTCGACGACCGGCGGGACCATGCCGCCGACGTCGCCGCCGAACGACGCGAGCTCCTTGATCGCGCTCGAGCGCAGCACGAAGAATTTCTGGTCCGTCGGCATGAAGAACGTCTCTATCTCCGGTCCTACGCCCTTGTTCAGTATGGATAGCTCGAACTCGTACGAGAAGTCCTGTACGCTCCTGACGCCGCGCAGCAGCACGCGGCAATCGTGGCGCCTAGCGAATTCGACGATGAGGGTATCGCAGGTATGCACCTCTACGTTGGGCCAGGGCGCGACGAGTTCCTGCATGAACGCGACCCGCTCGGCCGCGTCGAAGAGGTATCGCTTATCCCTGTTCACGGCGACGACGACGAGCACGCGCTCGAAAATAGAGCGGGCGCGCTCGATGATGTTCAGGTGCCCATAGGTCGGAGGATCGAACGAACCCGGAAAAACGGCCTTAACCATAGCGGAACCATAAACCGCCCGCCGGAGGGCGTCAAGGACCGTACGAGACTGGCGTTCGGATCGATCAGCGTGTATCATGCGATGCTATGAGGCAATTACGCTCTCTCTCGCTCGGAATAGTCTCGAGCGTACTCCTTGCTCTCGCCCTGCCTAACGAGCTATTCGCCTGGGGCAACCCCGCGCTCGGGCTCGTCGCCCTGGCGCCGCTTTACGTCGCGCTAGAGACGACCAGGTCGTATCGAGGCTCCTTCGCGGTCGGCGCCGTGTTCGGCGGCCTAGCGCACGGGCTCTCGAGCTACTGGCTGTGGTTCTTCAAGGGTTTCCGGTTCTGGACGCTCGGCACGACCATCATCGCCTATATGCTCGTATACGGCTTCGTCGGCTTATACCTTCGCGGCGCGCTAAAGCGCGGAGGCCTGGCTCGTCCCCTCGTATTCGCGATGAGCTGGGCCGTGTTCGAGTGGGGGAAATCGACCGGTTTCCTGGGCTATCCCTGGGGGATACTCGCGCATAGCTGGAATACCGTCCTTCCCGCCGTTCAGATAGTCGAGTCCACCGGGGTGTACGGCCTGTCGTTCTCGCTGGCTCTGGTATCGGCTACCCTCGCCGAGCTCCTCTGCTCCCCGCCTGCCATGCTGCCGTCTCCGCTCGATACGGCGGCGGAGCGAAACCCTCTCGGCCCGCTTCGCTTTTCGCTTCCCGCGAGGCCCCTGGGCGGCGAAAGCCGTTTCCTGGCCCTCGGACAGCTGGTCGTGTCCGCCGTGCTGTTCGCCTGCATCCTAGGCTACGGGTTCGTGGCCCTGAATAGGCCTAGGGAGCCTCGGGGCTTCGTCGACGCCGTGATGGTGCAGCAGAACGTCGATTCTTGGAGCGGGTCGGAAGCGGAGAACCTGTCGGTATCGATAGGCCTGGCGCGCGAGGCTATCCTTGAGTCGGCCGTCAAGCCCGATATTGTACTCTTCAGCGAGACGACGCTCAGGCGCCCGTGGAACGGATTTAAGCGCTTCTACGCCAGGACCCCGGCCAAGGATCCCCTGGCGGGGTTCATAGCTGATACCGGAGCGTACCTGTTCACGGGCGCCCCGGAGATTCTCGACTACGAGACATTCGCGGCTACGAATTCCGTTATCCTCATAAACCCCCGGGGGCAGCAAGTAGGTAGCTACGCCAAGATCCATCCCGTGCCCTTCGCCGAGGCCATCCCGTTCTGGGAGTACGATCCCGTGCGCAACTTCATCCAGGACGTCGTCGGGCTTGAATCCGGATGGGTCATGGGCTCCGAGCGCGTCATCTTCGAGCTCCCGACGAAGGGCGCCGGGACCGTACGGTTCGCCGCGCCGATATGCTTCGAGGACGCGTTCGCCTACCTATGCCGGGAATTCGCGCTGGAAGGCGCGGAAATGCTCGTCAATCTCACCAACGACGCGTGGTCGAAGACGGATTCCGCGGAGATCCAGCATTTCGTAGCCGCGAGGTTCAGGACAGTGGAGCTGAGGCGAACGCTCGTGCGCTCTACCAACGGCGGCGTCTCCGCCGTCGTCGGGCCCGACGGGAGCATCCTCGAGTCGTTGCCGCTATTCGAGTCGACCTCGAGGGCCGTGAGGATACCCGTGTATACGGGCGAGACCACGCCGTATCTGTCGTACGGAGATTGGTTTATTGCCGCGTTGGCCTGTATTCTGCTGGCGCTAGCGCTTATACTGTATATCGACGGAGCGATATCGAGGAAGGAGTCGGTATGAGCGTGCGAGAATACCTTTCAGGGTCCTATTACGAGATACAGGCCTACAGGAGCGACCCTCCGCAGGACGCGCTGGCCTTTACCGGCTCCCCGCGGAAGCATCCCTACGACGACGGTAAGATCATCCTCCTCGTCGAGCCGCACGGGAAGGACGAGTCGGCGATATACGAATTCAAGGCCTCCGACGTAGTAGGGGCCCAGGACTTGCCGAGCCCGGTCACTGAGGCCGGCGAAAGCTATAGGATCGTGCGCCTCTGGGTCCGCCGCGGGGCGGTAGGCATCCGCTACGAGCCTTTCGAGGTCGATTCGCCTCTCCGGTTCATGAGCGAGTCCCATGTCTTCAAGGAAAAAATCCTCGGGCGGCATAGGTCGTAACGCCGTGCCCGCGACGCCTACGGCCGTAGCGCGCTATTTCGATAGGCTACCGGGCGGCTTCGCGCGCTGCGCGCTATGCCACAGGCGCTGCCTCCTGTCTCCGGGCTCCTTCGGGGCCTGCCGGGTCAGGAGGAACGCGGGCGGGACCCTGGAGCTGCCGTTCTACGGCATGGCGAGCGCCGTATCGATAGACCCCATCGAGAAGAAGCCGCTCTATCACTTCCTCCCGGGAAGCTCGACCTATTCAGTCGGCTACGTCGGCTGCAACCTGCGTTGCCCGTTCTGCCAGAATTTCTCTATCTCCCAATCGACCGACGCCCCCGTCCAGAGGCTCGATCCAGCGGGCCTCGCGGAGTCTGCGCTCCGAGCCTCGTGCCCGTCGATCTCTCATACCTATTCCGAGCCTATAGTCCATGCCGAGTTCGTAGAGGCCAGCATGCGCGCGGCGAGGGCCGTAGGGCTCAAGAACGTCCTCGTCACTAACGGCTGCGCCGGCGCCGACGCGGCCTCCTCGCTCCTATCCTTGTGCGACGCCGTCAACGTCGATATCAAGTGCTGGGACGCGGATTTCTACCATGACGAGCTTGGGGGAGATCTCGAGACGGTAAAAGCCTTCGCGGAGACGGCCTTCCGATTCGGGACGCACCTTGAAGTGACGACGCTGATCGTTCCCGGCAAGAACGACGACGACGCGCAGGTGGACTCGATAGCGGCCTTCCTGGCCTCCCTTTCGCCTGACATACCGTTGCACATCTCCGCGTACAGGCCTATGTACCGATACGCCGTCCCGGCTACGCCTCCCCGGACCGTGCGGCGGCTCGTAGAGACGGCCAAGCGGCGCCTCAGGTACGTCTACGCCGGCAACGTATCGGGCGCGCCTTCGATCACGGAGTGCCGGGATTGCGGTTCCGTGCTCGTTTCGAGGCGAGGGTACGCGGTAGACCGGTCGGGCCTCGCGGGCGGCCGTTGCGCGTCGTGCGGCGCCGTCGTCCCTATGGTAGACCTCCCGAAAGAAATATTTTAAAATCCTATTGACATTTTTCGGGGGTTTTGGCATTGTACGTCTCGCCAAGCGCACGGTGGATGTAGCTCAGCGGTAGAGTCCCAGAATGTGGATCTGGATGTCGCGGGTTCGACACCCGTCATCCACCCTTGTACGTTCGAAGCCGGTACTAGGGACCGATCGGCGTCGGGCGTTCGTAGCTCAGCTGGATAGAGCGACGGACTTCGAATCCGTAGGTCGGGGGTTCGACTCCCTCCGGACGCAGTTTTGTTTTAGGTTTTCTTGAGCGTTTTGCGATGTATACCAGGGCCGTTAGCTCAGCTGGTAGAGCAGCAGACTCTTAATCTGCGGGTCGCAGGTTCGATCCCTGCACGGCTCAGTAGGGCCATCAAGCGAGCGATCGCTTGATGGCTCGCCCTTGACAGGGTTCGCCGATTTCTAGTATGTTTCGGTGCCCCGTGGCTCCGAGCGAGAGTGGTGGAATTGGCAGACACGCCAGACTTAGGATCTGGTGCCTTACGGCGTGAGGGTTCAAGTCCCTTCTCTCGCAGTAGATCGGACGAACCGAGCGTCAGCGGCAGAGGGAACTGTATTGCGGGAATAGCTCAGTGGTAGAGCGCCACCTTGCCAAGGTGGATGTCGCGGGTCCGACTCCCGTTTCCCGCTCGACGCGAAGGCGGTCCGGAGAATCCCGGATCGTCTTTTTTTTTGTCGATAACGCCTCCGATACCCACATCGTATCCGGGGCGCTTCCGTATACGAACGTTAGCGGCCCGCGCGCGGGCCCGCCAATAAGAAGGGGTAGACACGTGGTCGTTACAAAGAACATCGAGAGACTCGAACGCTCGGCCGTCAAGCTCACCGTAACCGTCGGCAAGGACGACGTCCGCGCCGCGTACGAGGGGCTTCTCAAGGACTACGCGAAGAACATCAGGATAGACGGCTTCCGCAAGGGCAAGGTTCCCACGACCATACTCGAGAGGAAATTCGGCTCGCAGCTCAAGCTCGACGCCATGGGCCGCGTCATGGACGAGGCCGTGGAGAAGGCCCTGGAGGGCGAGACTCTCGTTCCGCTGTCCTACGCGCAGCCGTCCCTCGACGGAGAGCCCAAGTTCGAGCTCGACGCCGACTTCTCGTTCTCGGTAACCTACGACGTGTTCCCCGAGGTCGCCGCGGGCGACGTCGCCGGGGCCGAGATAGAGCTGCCGCAGGTAGCCATAGCCAAGGCGGACGAGGAGCGCGAGCTCGACGAGATCCGCGAGCGCAACGCCATCGTCATGGATAAGGACGACAAGTCCGCCGCCAAGAAGGGCGATATCGCGACTGTCGACTATTCCGAGCTCGACGATTCCGGCGTGCTCATCGCGGGCACCGAGCGCCAGGACTTCGTCTTCGAGATCGGGACCGGGCATAACCTCTACAAGTTCGACGACGAGGTCGTCGGCATGAAGAAGGGCTCGGAAAAGACCATAGACAAGACCTTCCCAGCCGATTTCGAGTACGCGGAGTTCGCGGGACTCACGAAGAAGATTAAGATAACTCTCTCCAAGCTCAAGGAGAAGAAGCTCCCCGCGCTCGACGACGAGCTGGCCCAGGACGTCTCGGAGAAATTCGCCACCCTCGACGACCTCAAGGCCGACGTCAAGGCTAAGCTGGAGAAGCGCCTCGCGGATCGCCTAAAGTCAATGCGCGAGAAGGCCATAATCGACGCGCTCGTTGAGAGGTCCTCCGTCGAGCTGCCCGCTTCCATGGTCGCGGCCGAGCTGGAGATGCGCACGCGGAACCTTATGCAGCGCATGGGCATCGAGAACGAGGAGCGCCTAGCCCAGATCGTCAGCATGAGCGGCCGTTCGGTCGAGCAGCTCCGCGAGGAGTGGAGGCCCGACGCCGAGAAGGCCATAAAGACCCGCCTCGTGATGGATAAGCTCGTCGCCGAGGGATCCTACGAGGCCTCCGACGACGACGTCGCCGCCGAGTACGCCAAGATGGCCGCTGACTCCAACCTCTCGGTCGACGAGGTGAAGTCGGAGTACGAGCGCCGCGGGATGGTAGATTACCTCAAGGATAGGATCAAGGAAGACAGGCTCCTGGTCGATCTTGAGAAGAAGATAAAGGTCAAGAAGGGCAAGAAGGTCGCGTTCGTGGACTTATTCAAGGAAAATGAGTAATCTTGACCTCGAGGTACACCATGATTGAGAAGATGCATAACCTCGTCCCGGTGGTCATTGAGCAGACCGGAATAGGCGAGCGTTCCTACGATATCTATTCTCGGCTCCTTAAGGACCGTATCGTTTTCGTGGACGGCGAGATAAACGACCTTACGGCCGACCTGGTCGTGGCGCAGCTGCTCTTCCTCGCGTCCCAGGACGCCGAGAAGGATATTGACCTGTATATCAACTCTCCCGGAGGCGCGGTGACCGCAGGGCTCGCTATCTACGACACGATGCAGATAGTCCAGCCCGACGTCAAGACAATATGCGTGGGCCAGGCCTCGAGCATGGGCGCGCTCCTGCTCGCGGGCGGCGCGGCGGGCAAGCGTATGGCGCTGCCGAGCTCCCGTATCCTTATACACCAGCCCTGGGGCGGGGTGCAGGGCCAGGCCTCCGATATCAGCATCCAGGCCCGCGAGATAATCCGGATGAAGCGCATGACCGTCGAGTACTTCTCCCAGCACACCGGCAAGTCGATAGAGCGCGTCTCTCAAGACATGGAGCGCGACTTCTTCATGTCCGCCCAGGAAGCCGTCGAGTACGGGCTGGTCGATTCGATACTCGAACGGAGGAAGCATGGCCCGGTCGAAAGCAAGTAAAGGTTCCGACGGCGACGATTCCCACGAGTGCTCCTTCTGCGGCAAGTCCGCCGAATTCGCTAAGCGCCTCATCGCCGGCCCCGGCGTTTATATCTGCGACGAGTGCATACAGGTCTGCAACAGGATCCTATCGGAGGACGAGAGCGCCGCCGCAGGCGACTTCACCACCGACGTCCCCAAGCCCAAGGACATAAAGGACTATCTCGACCAGTTCGTCATAGGCCAGGACTACGCCAAGAGGATCCTGTCGGTCGCTGTGTACAACCACTATAAGCGCATCGCCAACCAGCATACGCTCTCCGACGGCGTGGAGCTAGAGAAGTCGAACGTCCTGCTCCTTGGACCTACCGGGACCGGGAAGACGCTCCTGGCCCGGACCCTCGCGAAGAAGCTCAACGTACCCTTCGCCATAGCCGACGCGACGACCCTTACCGAGGCCGGCTACGTAGGAGAGGACGTCGAGAACATCCTCCTCAAGCTGATACAGAACGCAGGCGGCAACGTATCCTTGGCCGAGAAAGGCATCATCTATATCGACGAGATAGATAAGATTGCCCGAAAGACCCAGAACGTTTCCATTACCCGCGACGTATCGGGAGAAGGCGTGCAGCAGGCCCTCCTCAAGATAATCGAGGGGACCGTCGCTAACGTGCCTCCCCAGGGCGGCAGGAAGCATCCGCAGCAGGAATATATAAAGATCGATACGACCAATATACTCTTCATCTGCGGCGGCGCGTTCGTCGGGCTGGATAAGACGATCGAGTCCAGGGTCGCCAAGGCTGCCCTCGGCTTCGGCGCCGAGGTCCAGTCCAAGACGAAGATAGGGCTTCGGGAACTCTTCATGAACATTCATCCGGACGACCTGGTGAAGTTCGGCATGATCCCGGAATTCATAGGCAGGCTCCCCATCCAGGTAGCCCTCGACAACCTCGAGGCCGCCGACCTCAAGCGCATCATAACGGAGCCGAAGAACTCCATACTGAGGCAGTTCCAGGAAAGCTTCAAGATCGACGGGGCCGAGCTCGTCTTCGCCCCCGAGGCCATCGACGCCATAGCGGATCAGGCCATAGCTAGGAACACCGGCGCGCGCGGACTGCGGTCTATCGTGGAGAACCTGCTCGTCGACGTGATGTTCGACCTGCCGAGCGACTCCGAGAACAAGCGGGTCGTGGTGACCCGCGATACGGTGGTTTCGAAGAGCCCGCCAATCGTCGAAGGCCTGAAGAAGAGCGCATGAGCATACTGGATTCCCTGCGTCCCAAGGGGGACGCAACGGAAATTCCTCTCGTCTACGTCCGGGACGCCGTCGTGTTCCCTCATACGATAGCCCCGATACTGGCCGCCACGAAATTCTGCGTGGCGGCTTCCGACGTCGCCGGCAAGGGCGATAAGAAGATCTTCATCTCGCTTCTAAAGAACCTCCCGGCCGACGGCGCCAACGACATAGACGTGCACGAGGTAGGCACCGTAGCCCACGTGCTCCAGGCTATACGGCTAGCGGACGGCTCGGTCCGACTGCTCGTGGAGGGACAGCGCCGGGCGAGGCTCAGGCGCACGGTGTTCCGAAAGGAATACCTGGGAGCGGTCGTCGAGGAGCTTGCCGACGACGAGGCCCCCGGCGAGGACGACAAGGAATTCGGAGCCCTCGTCCAGATAGTGAGGAGGGATTTCGCCTCCTACGCCGAGCTCGTGAAGAAGGTCCCCAACGAGACCCTGCACGGCGTCCAGCGCTCCGACGACCCGCATAAGCTATGCGACACCGTGGCCAACGCGATGGGGCTGAAGACGGAGCGGAAACAGGATCTGCTCGCGGTCATACCCTTGAGGAAAAGGCTGGAGGCTACCGCCCAGGCCCTCTCGCAGGACATCGAGGTACTGACGATACAGCGTAAGATTTCCCAGAAGGTCCGCGCCAGGATGGATAAGTCCCAGAAGGACTATTTCCTCCAGGAGCAGATCAAGGAGATTAACAAGGAACTCGGCCGGGAGGACGACGAGAACGAGTTCGCGGAGCTTCTGAAGAGGATCGAGTCCAAGGCTCCGCCGAAGGACGTCCTCGACAAGGCCGCCAAGGAGATAGGACGCCTCTCGAAGCTTCAGGCGCTCTCCCCAGAGGCCGGGGTCATTCGCGGCTACTGCGAATGGCTCGCCGACCTGCCTTGGTCGGCCAAGACCGTAGACTCTAAGGACCTGGACGCGGCGAAGCGAGCCCTCGACGAGGACCATTACGGCATGAAGAAGGCCAAGGAGCGCATCCTCGAGTTCATAGCCGTACGTCAGCTCAACGATTCCCTCAAGGGCCCGATACTATGCCTTGTCGGGCCGCCCGGCACGGGAAAGACGAGCCTGGGACGATCCATCGCCAAGGCCCTCGGGCGTGATTTCGTTAGGATGAGCCTCGGAGGGGTACGAGACGAGGCCGAGATACGCGGTCATCGCAAGACCTACGTAGGGGCATTGCCCGGCAAGATGCTCCAGAGCATGCGCAAGGCCGGCACTTCCAACCCGGTATTCCTCCTGGACGAGATCGACAAGATGTCAAGCGATTTCAGGGGCGACCCGGCGAGCGCCCTGCTCGAGGTCCTCGATCCGGAGCAGAACTCGTCGTTCGTCGACCATTACCTCGAGCTTCCCTACGACCTATCGGGCGTCATGTTCGTCACGACCGCCAACAGCGTCCATTCCATCCCGTACGCCCTGCTCGACCGCATGGAGATAATCGAGATACCCGGGTATAGCGAATACGAGAAGCTCGAGATAGCTAAGCATTTCATAGTCCCCAAGCAGATATCGGAGAACGGGCTAGGGGGCTCCGGCCTCCGCATAAGGGACGACGCCGTCCTCGAGATCGTCAGGCACTATACCATGGAGTCGGGCGTCAGGTCCCTTGAGAGGGAGATAGCCCGCGTCGTCAGGAAAATCGCCGAGCAGGCGGTAGCCGCTGGCTACGCCGATCCCAAGAAGCCTATAGCAGATTTCAAGCGCACCGTGACGGCCGCGTCGCTCCAGAAGCTGCTTGGAAAGCGCCGGCACGAGAACGACCTAGTCTTCTCGGAGCCGGGCCCCGGCCTCGCCTGCGGCCTCGCCTGGACCGAGATGGGCGGGACGGTGCTTCCCGTCGAGGCGTCCGGATTCGAGGGCGAGGGCGAGCTTATCCTTACCGGTAACCTAGGCGACGTGATGAAGGAGAGCGCCAGGGCCGCGCTGACGTACTTGCGGGCCCACGCCCATGATTACGGCCTATCGCCCAAGAGCTTCTCCGGCCGGACCCTGCATATCCACGTGCCCGAGGGAGCCATCCCGAAGGACGGCCCTTCGGCCGGCATAACGCTGGCGGCCGCCATAGCCTCCGCCTTGACGGAACGGCCGCTCGCCGCAGGGTGGGCCATGACGGGCGAGATAACGCTAACGGGCCGAATCCTCGCCATAGGCGGAGTCAAGGAGAAGATCCTCGCCGCTCACCGCAACAAGATCACCAAGGTCATGCTTCCGGAGGCCAATCGCAAGGACATAGACGATATCCCCTCGGAAGTCGCCTCGGAGATGCAGTTCCGCTTCTGCTCCACGATAGCCGACGCCTTCTCGGAATTGCTGCCCGACGCCAAGCCCGGCGCGAAGAGACCTGCCAAGCGCCCCGTCGCTAAGTCTCCCGCCGCCGAGCCGACTAAGCCGGCAAAGGCTGCTCCTACCGTATGAGGGGTGACGTAGCCAACCTGACGCGGGTCCTGCTCGTACGGCTGGCGGCGTCGTTCGCCTTTACGGCCTCCGTCTGCCTAGCGCTCTACGTCGCAGGGAGCCTCGGCTCTCTTTCAGGCCGTTCCCTCTCCGCGTGCCTGTACGGCGCGGGCGGCTCGGGGCTGGCGGCCATCGCCTTTTCCGTAGCCGGCTTCGTCGCCGCCGCTTCCGCCCCCGCCGCCGGGGCCAGGCTCTCTATCTCCTCGATACTGGTATCGCTGTCGGCTACGGTCGTCGGCGCCGTCGCCGTCGTCGTATTCGCGGCCGCGCGCGCCGCGATGGGCGGGCTCGCCTTCTAGTCGCGCCTTCTAGTCGCGGCGCCTAGCCGTGGAAGCCGGGTTCAGCGACCAGCCTCGCGGGCGGCGCGGTCCGATACCCGCATCGTCCAGTCGCGCAGCTCCTCGAACGTGACCCGCTCGTATCCCGGCACGTAGGTCTCCAGCACCCCGCCTAGTGGATCGCTCCACGCCGTCCCGACGTAGCCGTTCATCGCGCCTAGGATCGATCCTACCTCGCCCGCGTTGCAATCGACGTCGAGGCCGCAATCGGCGACGGCCCTGAACGCCGTCCCGATGTCGCCGCGCGAGAACCACAGACCTATCACCACCGCCGCGAGGTTGGGGAACACGTGTATCCAATTAAAGCGCCTGAAGCGAGGCTCAACGCGCTTCCAGGCCTCGACGGCCCCCTCGGAGGCGCGCGCGGCGGCCAGGGCCTCGTCGAACACCGACGCGAACTCGGTGCCGTCGGGGATCCACGCGCGGGAGGCGGCGAGGAGCTCCCTCGCGTCGTCGTAGCGGAACGCGAGCGAGGTCATGACGGCCGCGTGGATGCCGCCGTAGACGCCGTTGCCCGTATGCGAGACCACCGAGTCCCTCCACGCGTACGAGGCGGCCCTGTCAGGGTCTCCGGCGGCCACGAAGCCGTGGACCATCGTGCGCATCTGAGCGCCTATCCATTCCGAGAACCAATTGCCCTCGCGCCCCGAGGCGGGGGGCATGACTCCCCGGCGGAGATTGTCGAGGGCTATCATCTCGGCGCTCCAGCCGAAGGGAATGATCCGCAGCCACTCCCGGCCTACGTCGAGAGCGGAAAAGCCGTCGCCGGATTCCTCGATGGCCCTGAGCGCCGCCAGCTCGTAGGTGACGTCGTCGTTCAGGCTCTCGGGAGGCACGACGTAGCCCGACATCCGTTCCCCGAACGTCTCCCGGAGGACGTCCCCCGTATACCCCTCGAGCGCGGTACCGTACGAGCCTCCGGCTATCTGCCCAATCCATCCGGACAGCACGCGCTCGGGTATTCCGCTCTTTAGCGGCGGGAGGGACGGGCGCGACTTCGGGAAAGCGGCTCGTATATCGTCGTAGCTCTCGGGGCGGGCGAAATCCCAGCTGGGATTGCCCTTCTCCGGCTTCGCCCTCGCGAGGGCGGCCAGGATACGCGCGCTCGCTACCTCGAGGGCTCCGTGATCGCCCCTATCGTTCGCGGCTATCGCCTCGTCGATGGAGGCCTCCGCCTCGGCGACGTCGAAGCCGCGCTCGTTCCAGGCCTGTATCATGTCCACGAACGCGCGCTCGGGAGCCCTCGAGCCGGGAACCTCGCTGTACCATAGCATCGAGAGGAGGGCTTTCCTCGCCTCGAGCACCGTGCCTACGCCCGTCCAATCGCTCGCGGCCCCGGACGGCGGCCTCGCTCCCCTGCGTAGCTCGAATTCCCGTTCCCATGCTTTCTCCATGCTATTCGCTCCTCCGGGTATCGTGGTCTAATCTGATTTCCATCTGTCGCTTGACGTCTTTTCTCGCCGTCGCGGCTAGAGCCGACACGCTCGACACGAATTCACGAATCGAGCCGGACGCGACGACCTCGAAATACCTTTGATACAGCCCCAGGTCTTCCTCGTAGAGCCTATACAGATCGATATATGCGTTGTTTATGGAACCCATGTCGAAATTCCTGTAACCGTCGCCGGCGAACAGAGTCGGCGCCTCGATCCTATACTCCTCGGCGCGCGCCGCGATTATTGCCGCCTTCTCGGCGAGCCTATCGCCCTTCGACATAGACTCGTCGCCGTAACGCTCGCCTAACCGCCTGGCCGTTTCCTTAAGGAAGGCGACGAACGCCTGCCCGTCCGCTCGCCTGGATGCCCGTCGGGTCTTGACGTCGCTGTCAGGGCCGTAGCGCTCCTCGATATATACGTCGGTAGCTACGCGGCCGACGAACGTCGCGAATTCCTCGTTGAACTGATCGGCGCCCTTGACGAACAGGGTCGCGTGGGCCGATTCGTGCAGTACCAGTTCCGCTAGCTCGTCTTCCTCGTAGTCGGCCATGAACGAATAGAGCGGGTCCTTGAAGAAACCGAGGGAGCTGAACGCGTCGACCTTCCTGACGATGACGTCGAGCCCGGCCTCCTTGAGCCTGGCGGCCTCCGCGTCGGCGTCGGCCTTCTCGTAGAATCCCTTGTAGGGCAGGGCCCCAACTACCGGATAGCGCCAATAATGCCGGTCGAACGAGTCGGCGGCGCAGGCGGAGACGACGTCCGCGACGTAGCCCTTATCGGTCGTCACGTACCGCGTATAGTTCTTCGTCGACGAGAGGCCCGCCCGGTCGACCGCGAAGCTCCTGATCGATTCGACGTTTGAAAGGAATAACGCCACTCTCTCGGGCGTCGAGGAGTCTGCCGCGACCTTGGAGACGGGTACGGCCCCGGCGCGTTCGGAAAGGAAGAACGCCGCCTGCTTCGAGTACCAGCACGACGAGAGGCATACGACTATAGCGGCCGCTGCGGCTAGCGCGACGACGGCGCGCGGAATGCTCGGGTTCATGCCGCGATTCTAGCATGCCCTGGCGGGTTATGGCGCCTACGCTGCGCGCGATATCGGGAACCGCCCGTACGGCTCCCGCCGCCCGGCTTGCCTAGGCGGCCGCCGGCCGGTACACTCGCGCGATGGAACGAACCTATAACGCCCCCGGCGCGGCCCGGTACGAGGCGCTCTTATTCATCACGGCGGCCATTTGGGGAACCGGTTTCGTGGCCCAGCGGCTAGGCATGCTGGATCTCGGGCCGTTCTCCTATAACGCGGCGCGATTCCTCGTCGGCTCCCTGGCCCTCGTACCCCTGCTAGTCGCGCGGAAGGCGAGCCTCTCTACGGTGCGCGCCGCGCTCGTTCCCGGTACCGCCGCGGGCGCCGTGCTGGCCGTCGCCGCGGGTTTCCAGCAGTCGGGCCTCCAGTACACGAGCGCGGGGAAGGCCGGCTTCATAACCGGCCTCTACGTCGTCCTCGTCCCTATCGCGGCCATGGTTTTCGGCCGGCGTACCCCCGTCAGGGCCTGGATAGGGGCCGCGTGCGCGCTCGCCGGGCTGTACGTCCTCTCGTTCTCCGCCCCCGCCTCTATTAACAGGGGCGACGCCCTGGTCCTGGCGAGCGCGTTCTTCTGGACGGCTCACATACTGGTACTGGACCGATGGGCCGCGAAGGTAGACCCCCTGGCGCTGGCCTGCGTGCAGTTCGCCGTCTGCTCGGCGATCTGCTGGGGGGGCGCCTTCGCTACCGAGGCCCCGTCGATAGCGGATTTCAGGGCCGCCGCCTTGCCTATCGCCTACGGAGGGCTGTTCAGCATAGGCATCGCGTATACCCTGCAAGCCGTCGCGCAGAGCAAGGCCCATCCCGCCAGGGCTTCCATCATCATGTCCCTGGAGTCCCCGTTCGCCGCCTTCGCCGGCTTCCTATTCCTCGGGGAACGGCTGGGCGCGCGAGAGCTTATCGGCTGCGCCGTCATGCTCGGAGGCACGTTCATCGCGCAATGGCCGTCCAAGGCGCGAGAGGCGCCGGGAGATAGGCGCTAGGCGAAGCTACGCCTCTCCGCGCCTGTCGAGGGACTCCTTGAAGCCCTTGATGGCCGTCTCGTTGTCGAGGCCTATCCTCCTGACCTCCTCGGCCCTGGCGCTCAGGTCCGAGGCCTGGGAGGAGATGCCCTCCACGATGAGCGTCGCCTGCGCCGCCTTCGACTCGAGCCCGGAGAAGCCGGAGCGGGCCTTGTCTATGATCGAGCCCATATCGTCGACGGAGGCGATCACCGCCCCCTGAATAGCGCGGAGGTTGGCTATGACCTCGTTTATCTCGCCCGTGCCTATGGCTATCTCCGACATCCCGCCTATCATCTCGTCGAGGGCCTGCCTGACCTCTACGGTCTTGCGCTGGATCCCGCGGAGCCTCTCCTTGCTCGATTCCCCGCTCTCGACGACGGCCCTGATATCGCGGTTGTTCTTTACGAGTATCGCCTTGCTCTTCCTCGAATTCTCGTTAGTCTCCTCGGCGAGCTTGCGTATCTCGGCCGCCACGACCGCGAAGCCCTTGCCGCGCTCGCCGGCGTGCGCGGCCTCGATGGCCGCGTTCATCGCGAGGAGGTTAGTCCTGGAGGCAATCTCCTCGATGACGGAGATGACCGCCAGGACCTCGGCCGACGACGCCTCGAGGTCGGAGAGTGAACGGACTGTCCCGGAGAACGCTTCGTCGGCGGCCGCCGCCTCGGCGGCCAGCTCCGCGGAGACTTCCGCTTTCTCCTTGGCGGACTTTGTCATCTGCAGGATAGCCGCGCTCATCTCCTCGACGGCGGCCGTAGACCGCGAGACGGCCGCCGTCTGCGACTTCATCTCGTCCTTAACGCGGCGGCCTCCGGTAGCGAGCCGCTCGTTCTCCTCGGCGCTATCCCTTACCGTCCCCCCGAGGGCCCCGAGCAGGATACGGGCGTTGCCGCTTTCCCGGGCTATATCCCCGGCGCCTCTCGCGGAGGACTCGGCGACCCGCGAGAGTTCCGACCCTACCGACAGCGTCTCCTCGGACGACCGCAGGAGGCCCGCGAGCCACTCCATCCTCGAGACGGCGGCCGCCTCGTTCCTGGCGAGGTCGCTGATGATGGCTTTTTCCACGTCGAAGCTTATGGTCAGGAACGCGACCGCGAGCGAATGGAAAATGAAGCCGAATACGAGGCCGAAGGAAATGCCCGCCAGCGAGCCTCCGGCGTTGGGGACGATGCTCGTGGCCGTATAGACCGCGCCGAGCGCCGCCTGGATAGTCCCTACAGCCCATAGCTGGTATCGGCTATATCCTACGATGAGCGATAGCACGAGGAACGGGACGCAGAACAATAGGTACATATAGAGGTCGCGGTAACCGAGCGGCTCCTGGATAGTCGCGGCGGCGAAGGGGATAATCGAGAGCGCTATCAGGTAGACGGTGCTGGTCGCGCGGTACGCCCCCCGCGATAGGAACGCGAACGCGATGAGGGAGGCCGCGATCGCGGGCAGCGACGTGACGAGATTAGAAGGCTTCCCCGTGGCGACGTGGACGGCGCTCAGCACGATGGACGCGCCCGCGACGGCGACGACCACGACGCCGAGATTCCTGCTTTTAATGCGCTCGTTCACGGGACTCCCGCTATAGCGCTCCTCGATCCGCTTAAGGGCGGCTATTCCATGCGATCGCTGCTTCATGGTATGAGGATATCATAAAAATATTATAAAATCACAACGAGTGTCGGAATAAATCCGGCCGCTCAGGTCTTGAAGCGCCCTAGCTCCGCGGCCGATAGCCGCGCGCTCTCTTGAAGCTCCCCCACGATGGCGCTTATGCGCGACGAGGACCGTACTATCTCCTGAGAGCCGGCGACCGCTTCCCGTATGCCGCCCTTCACCGAATCGGAAATTGACCCGGCCAGCTCTACGCCTCGATCCATCGCCTGGATCTGGGCCCTGATATTGACGGAACCTCCCTTGACCTCGGCGGTAATGCCTTTCAGCACCGCCGCGGATTCCATGATATGGCCGCTCCCTTCGAGCAGCTCGCTCGTACTCTCCGCTATCTCGCTCAGGGCGATCGAGATGCCGGCTACCGAAGCGTTTATCTCCTCGAACGACCGCGCGGTCCTGTCGGCGGCCGCGGCGGTATCGTTCGCGGAGGCGTCTATCTCCTTGATGGTCGCTTCGATGCTCTTTACGCTCGAGGATGACGACTCGGCCAGTTTCCTGATCTCGTCGGCGACCACGGAGAAGCCCCTGCCGGCGTCGCCCGCGTGAGCGGCCTCGATAGCCGCGTTCATCGACAGCAGGTCTATACGGGACGATATGCCCTTGATCAGCTGGGTAATCTCCCTGATCGAGTGCAGTCGCCCGACGACTCCGCTCTTGAACGATCCTATCGTCTCCTCGAGCATGGCGCCGCCGTCCCTCGTCTTCGCCATGAGGTCCCTCGCCGTCCGGAGCTTATCCTGGCTGAGCTCGCTGACGTTCGATATCGAGGCGTTCATCTGGCCTATCGCCGACGTCGTTCTCTCGACCATCGACGATTGGGCGTCCATGCGGCCGTCGAAATCCTTGACGTAATCGGATATCAAGGCGGACGACCGAGCGTTGCTCTCGAGGCTCTCGTACAGGGCGCCGACCTGTGCCTCGATCGAGCCGAGGTTCGCGTTTATCTGCTCTATGGCCGCCCCGACTTCCTCCGTATTGGACGACAGATCCAGCGCGCGCTCGGACGTGTCCGAGGCGCTCTCCTTTATCTCCGCTACGAGGGTCCTTATCTTCCCGACGAAGCGGTTGAAGTTATCAGAGAGCGTTCCTAGCTCGTCGCGTCCGCTATGCGCTACCGTGGCGGTCAGGTCTCCTTCGCCCTGGGATATTCCGTACAGCGAATCGGACACGAACCGGACGCGCCTCGTTATAGAGCCCGCGATCAGTATCGAGACGAGGCCGAAGACGGCGATCGCGATCAGCGAGAAGGCCGCGTATTGGATGCCGACCGCAGCGAGCGGAGCGAACGTCGTCCCCTTGTCTATCCAGAAGCCGAGAATCCAGCCGGTCGCCTTGATCTCACGGAAGACCATGAGCTTCTCTCGGGACCCCTCGAAGAATTTCGCCGTGCCGTTCCTATCCCGGAGCATTATCGATACGGGATCCTTGAACGCCCCGTCGGCGGCGTTCATGTTGATCAGCTTCTTATCCGCGTGCGCGAGTATCTTACCGGCGCGGTCTATCATGACGACGGATCCGCCGGCCACGTCTACCGAGTAGAGCCGCTCGAGGAGCACGGCGAGCCTCAGGTCGGTGGCTAGCACGGCCTCGATTCCGCCGCCGGTTCCTCGTATAGGCACGACGAGCGTCGTAGTCAGGTCCTTGGTCTCGGAATCGATGTAATAATCGGAGAACGATAGGGCGCCTCGCTCCAGCGCCTTCGCGTACCAAGGCCGCTTCGAGGCGACGTATCCGGGCGGCTCGGGGAAATCGCGCCCGGAGACGGGCGGATGGTCAGGGAGCCCCACGTAGGGATCGAGCCCGTGGCTTCCTATGAAAGTCTTGAGGTAAGGATTCTCGTCGGTCCCACCCAGGAGCATGGCCTCGAGCGTTCCGGGCGTCGAAAGGTAGGAGCCGAGCGCGTCAAGGGCTATCATCCGCTCCTGGAACCACGCGTTAGTCTCGTCGACGGCGAGGTCGGCCTCGGCCTTAAGCTCGGAAGCTATCGCCGCCTCTAGCCGCCTATACGAGCCCGCGTATCCCAATAGGGAGAAGCCGGCGAGTATCGTCGCCGCGGTAAGGGAGAACAGGGAGACTATGCGCCAGCGCAAGCTGGTCCTTCTGGATGCGTGATAGTTCAAGGCTAGGCTCCGGCGCTTAGGATCGATCCTCGGCCTCAGTAGCGGCGAATGAGGATGTCAATAATAAAAATATATCGACTTATTATCGCCCACTATCTCCCCGGCGACAGTCCGTCGAAAGAATCTGGGGCTCCCTTGCCAAGGACGAGCCTCGCGGATATCGTACAGGCATGCAGACCACGATCCCGCTCCTTCATGACAACCATAACCACGTCGCTCTCTACGCCGCCTTCTCGGCATGCGTCGATATCTCCAAGGCCAGCGCCGCCGAGGCGTTAGCCATACTGAGAGCCCTGCCGCGCGAACGACTGACGGTAGTCAGGGGGTGGAAGTCGTTCGAGCTGCCGTTGGACGCGTCGGCGCTTAGGGAACTGCCTCCTATCCTCCTCATAAATTTCAGCCTGCACGGCTTCGTAGTAAGCGACGAGGGTATTCCGTTCGTGGAAAGGGTCGTCCCGGAGGTCGCTCTCCGTAGGAACGATCAAGCCTGGTGCGAGGCTAACGTCCCGGCGATCTTCGCGGCGTACTGCGGACTGACGGGGATCGACGAGAGGAGGCTCCGCGCTTATATCGACGCGCTCGTGCCCCTCGGCATCGGTTCCAGCGACGAGATGACGGTACCTACGAAGGAAGCAGTCGATATATGCACCTCCTCCACGTTTTCGGATAGGATAAGGCCCTGGGTATCCCCCGCCCTGTATGAAGAACTGGACACCCCGAGGCGTGCTCGACTGTCAGGAATAAAGCTATATCTAGACGGAGCCGTCGGAGCGAGGAGCGCTGCCATAGCGGGGCCTTGGATAGGGGCCGGAAAGGCGATGTTCACCTATTCGGACGCGGAGCTCGTTACTATCCTCGAGCGGATAGGCGCCTACGGGACGGGCGTATCGATGCACGCCATCGGCGAGCTCGCCATAGAGCAGGCGCTTGCCTGCGTAACCGAGGCTGTTCGCCGCGGCGCGCGTTTCGATGCGGTCAGGCTCGAGCACGTTCAGTTCATCGACAAGGCTCAGGCGAGCCGGGCTCGCGATCTAGGAGCGACGCTTTCCATGCAGCCTAACTTCTCCAGCGATTCCAAGGATTACGTAGACCGGCTCAGCGGCGAGTACCTACGTAGGAACAATCCGTTCAGGATGCTCATCGACGAAGTAGGCTACGCGCCTGGAGCCGACCTGATATTCGGCTCCGACGGGATGCCCGACGGGATAGCGTACGCGGCTACCGAATCGTTATTCCCCGCGTATCCTTCTCAGAGGCTGTCCCTCGAGGAGCTCGTGGCCGGCTACGGCCCCGCCAGAGGCGTAGCCGGCGCGGTTACCCTCGACGTCGACGAGCGGGCCGGGCGCGTTACGGTGGCGGGGTCCGCGATCACGGCTCCAGCTCCCCGAAGACTATAGCGCTGAATCGATACAGCTTGGCGTCCGGCGCGGCGTAGGAGCCCGCCTCGAGGCCCGCCTTGACGCATAGCTGCTCCAGCAGCGTCTCCCTGTCCCAGCCTTGCTCAGTCGCCACCTGAGGCAAGAACACGCCGGATCGATACTCCCGCTTCAGGTAGACGCCGTGGAGACCGGGCGTCACGTCCTCCGGCGCGCATCGCTCCATCGGAGTGAGTACCGATATCTCTATATCGATCGCCTCGAGCTCTCCGTCGGTTACGGGAGGGAACCTGGGATCCTCGAACGCGGCGGAGATCGCCATGGCGCGTATCGTATCGCTGAGCGCGAGCTCGGAGCTCATCCGGCCTATGCAGCCCCGCAGGAGCCTGCGTCCGTGCGCGGAGAGCTTATGGAGCGTGACGAACGCTCCGAGCGGCGACGCGGCGGCCTCGCCGTAAGCCGGCCAGCGCGGGGCGCGGCCTTCGAGGCGAGAAGCGATAGCCTCGCGAGCGGTCAGTATCAAGGACTCGCGGACCTCGGCGCTCAGTTCAATGCTCATGAGCCGGCTCCCGGATACCACGAGACCGCGGCGTAGTTGACTATCCGCTCCGCGGCCGGCGAGCCGTGGCGAAGCGAGTCTATCCTTTTAATCAGGCGGTACCGCGCGCCGCGCATCGATCCGACGGCCATTACCGACGATACCGCGGTAGCCCCGGCGATATCGCTGCGCTCGGCAAGGTCCCGCCACGCGAGCGCCTGCATCATCGCGAGGGCGTCGTCGGATCGCCTGGCCGCGTCCGCGGCGACTATCGAGGAAGCGAGGTTCGCGGACGCGACCAGCAGCGTGCGGTCGAAGTCGTCGCCGAGCACTAAGTCGATGGCGCGGGCCACACCAGAGGCGAGGATCGAATCGTCGGCCACGAGGATGGGCACGAGGAGCGCCTCGGGAAACAAGCGTCGCATGAACGGTAGCTGAACCTCGATGGCATGGCTCTCCAGGTGCGGGATGTCGTTGCACGAGAACAGTGTGTTGCATGACTCCAAGTCGGCGCAGGCTCCCGTATCGACCTCTATATCGCCGAGAGGGGTCCTGAAGGCGTCCGATTCCGGGAGATACGCGGCCGATTCTCCTCGGCGCCTAAGCGGCGCGACGATGACGACCCTGTCGACCGGTCCCCTCGCCGCGCTGGCCCAGGCCGCCGCCTGAACGTCGCAGGCGTATTCGAACGCGGCGTGAGGGGATACGATAGCGATGGGCCGCGTCGGCTCGTTCCGCGAGTCGGGACCTAACGCGGCGCAAAGGGCGTCGTCGACCGCGTCGATCAGCCCTGCCGCGTCGTCCGGATAGAAAATGCCGGCGACTATCGCGTCGCGAACGGTCCTGTTTGCTCCTAAGGCGCCCATAGGGTACATTATAGATGCTATCTAGCGAATAGCCATACGAAATCGATTGCCGGAGCATGTAATGAGAATACTCGTCGCGGATGACGAACCCAACCTGCTGAGTTCTATAGGCGCCTTCCTCAAGGCGGAATCAATCGAGACCGTCCTCGCGCCGGACGGCACGAAGGCTAAGACCCTGCTCTCCGAGGAATCGTTCGACGCGGCCGTGCTCGATATACGCATGCCCGGGCTCGACGGGATATCGCTCCTGCGATGGATCAAGGACGAGGGCCTCGTGCTTCCTATCATCATGATGAGCGCCCACGGCGACGTTCGCGACGCCGTGGAGGCGATGAGACTCGGCGCCTTCGACTACCTGGTCAAGCCCTTCGATCCGGACGAGCTTACGCTACGGCTCAGGAAGGCGGTCCGCGACAGGAGGCTCACCGCGGATCGCGAGGCCGCTAGCCGGCCCGCAAGGGAGCGGTCGCGGATGGTCGGCGATAGCCCCGCCGTAGCCGAGGCCCTGAGGCTTATAGACAGGGCCGCCCCGACGCCCTCCACCGTGCTTATAACCGGAGAGAGCGGCACGGGCAAGGAAGTAGCCGCCAGGCTCGTTCACGAGCGCTCCGGCCGCCAGGGCGCGTTCGTCGCCGTCAACCTCGGGGCCGTTCCGGAGAACCTCCTCGAGAGCGAGCTCTTCGGCTACGAGAAAGGCGCCTTCACGGGCGCCGCGGAGAGGAAGATAGGACTGTTCGAGCTAGCCGACGGCGGCACCTTGTTCCTCGACGAGATAGGCGAGATGCCGGCCCATATGCAGGTCAAGATACTCCGGGCGATACAGGAGCGGAAGGTGACGCGGCTAGGCGGGACCAAAGGCATACCCGTGGACGCCCGGATCGTCGCGGCCACTAACCGCGACCTTGAGGCCATGGTGGCGGCGGGTGCCTTCCGCGAGGACCTGTACTATAGGGTTAACGTGGTGCGGATCCGCCTGCCCCCGCTGCGGGACAGGCCGGGGGACGCGGAAAAGCTCGCTTCCCATTTCGTCGAGTCTCTGGCGCCGACCCTCGGCCGCAAGCGGATACGGATGGCCTCGGACGCCCTCGCGCTAATGCGCAGCTATCCCTTCCCCGGCAACGTGCGCGAGCTATCGAACGCCGTGGAGCGGGCCCTCATCCTGGCGGACGGGGACGAGCTTCGCGCTTCCGACTTCCAGCTCGGTAGCGGGCGAAGGCTCGTCGAGGCTCCGGCGGAAGGAGAGGCTGGCAGCCAACCGCTCGCGCCCGGGTCGCCTTCTAGAGCGCCTTCCGGCGCGCCGCCCACGATAGCCGAGCTGGAGCGCCTGGCGATCCTTGAGGCGCTGAGGCGCAACGGCGGGAAGCGCGAGCAGAGCGCCCTGGAGCTGGGTATAACGAGGCGGACGCTACTTAATAAGCTTAAGGAGTACGGATACTCCGACTGACGACGCCGAGGCCGCCCCGGGGCACCGAGTAGCTGGCTTCCCCGCCTTCCATAGGCGCCTCCCCGCGGCGGAAACGGAGCGTGAAACGATCCCCCGCGGAGTCCATGAGGCAATCCACCGCGTCGCCGGCGAAATCGGCCCGCACGCATCGGGCCTCGAACGAGCCTTCCGCTCCCGTCGTCCCGCCGCCCGGTCCGGCCGCCGATCGCTCGAAGAAGACGACCGGAGCCGAGGCAAGATCGGGTTCCGGGCCCTCCGGCATAGGGAACCGGCCTCCCGACGTGCGCGCCCATAACGTTCCGCCCTCGCGCTCTAGCCGCCGTATCGGCAGGCAGGGACCGCTGCCCATGAAAAGAGCCACCTCTACGCTCGACGGCCGCGCCCAGACCTCGCTCGGGGCGTCGCATTGGAGGACCTCGCCTCCGACCATGACGGCGAGCGTATCGCCTATAGCCATGGCTTCCTCCAGGTCGTGCGTCACGTACACGGCGGTAAAGCCGAGCCTCCGCTGCTCGTCCACGATATCGGCCCTGAGGCGCTTCCTCAGCGAGGCGTCCAGCGACGAGAGCGGCTCGTCGAATAGCACGACCGAGGGCTCGACGGCCAGGGTCCGGGCCAAGGCGACTCTCTGCCGCTCGCCTCCCGAGAGCTCGTGGGGCCTTCTCCTCTCGAAGCCGTCGAGGTCGACGGCGGCCAGGAGCCTCGCGACTCTCCTCGCCGTTTCCGCGCGGCCGAGTCGCAGGGGGCGTAGCCCGTACGCTACGTTGCCTCCGACGTCCAGGTGGGGGAACAGGGCGTAATCCTGGAATACCATGCCGATACCGCGATCCCTGGGCTCGGCGGCCGTGACGTCGGTACCGCCTACCGCGACGCGGCCTCCGTCCGGTCGGACGAGCCCGGCGGCCATGCGTAGCATGGTGCTCTTACCGCAGCCCGAGGGGCCCGCCACGGCCAGTATGGAGCCGGCCGGGGCTACGAGCGAGACGTCTATCGTCGCGCTCGGCCAGGCCTTGCGCAATCCCCGCAGTTCAAGAGAGACCATCTCGAGCGTCCTTTAGGAAGAAGATGAAGCCGGTGGCCATCGCCAGGAGGACCGCCGCCGCGCACGCCTCGTTAAGCCGGTACGCGCCGGCGAGCCTATAGAGCAGGAGGGCCAGGGTCTCGAAGCCGCCGACCGGCGCCGCGATCATCGCGTTGGCGTCGCCGGCGCTCATCGCGAAGGCGAGGGCGAAGCCCGACGCGATCGAGGGCGCGGCGATAGGGAGCCTGACGCGGAGCGTCGCCCCGAGCGGCGAGGAGCCCAGGCTCCTCGCCGCGTCCGCGTAGCGCTCGTCGGAGAGCCCGACCGACGACTGAATGGCGCGGAGCGCGAACGGGTAGGCCGATACCGCCTGTACCGCGGCCAGCGCGAAGACCGACGGCCGGCCGAGCGCGGCGCTCCACCCGTACGCCAGCACGACGCTGGAGACGCCGAGCGGCAGGAGCGGCAAGACCTTCGACAGTATCGGGGACCTCGTCCGCTTCAGGCCGATGGAGAGGGCGAAGCCCGTCGCCGAGGCCAGCGTGGCGCTAGCGAGGCCCAAGGCCGCGGTGTTGACGACGGCGACGCCGAAACCGCGTCGCGAGAGCAGCGACGCGTAGTTGCCGAGCCCGAAGCCCCACGCGCCCCGTGACGCCGTACGGATAGTCAGAGACTCGGCTACTATGGCCGCGAGCGGCCCGACGAAGCAGACGAGCAGGATCGCGCCGTAGAGGGCCGCCGCCAGCGCGCCCCGGACGGTCCGGAAGCCGGTGGAGGGGCCGCGCTCCGAGTCGCGGCGATCGCCGGCGGCGCGCCGCTCGAAGGCGCCGTACGCCGCGAGGGCCGACATCGCGACTATCGTCTCCACGAGCGCGAAGGAACTGGCCAGGGGCCTGTCGAACTCGAAGCGGGCGGCCCTGTACAGCTCCACCTCAGGCGTCCCGACGCCCGGGCCCCCGAACAGGAGCACTATGACGAAACTGTAGAAGCACATGAGGAATACCAGCGACATAGCCGCGCCCAGCGAAGGCAGGATGGAAGGCAGGGTGACCGTGAGGAAGACGCGGGGCTCGGACGCGCCCAGGAGCCTCGCCGCGTCCTCGTGGCGCTTGGGAGACCCGGCCCAGGCGTCAGCGACGAAGCGCATCACGACGGGGAAGTTGTAGAAGCCGTGGGCCGCGACTACCCCCCAGAACGAGTAGAGGAACCGTAAGGGCGGCTCGGAAAGCCCGAAGGCCGAGACGAGCGCGCGGTTCAGGGCTCCTTCTTGCCCGTAGTACAGCACGAAGCCTATGGCGATGATGAGCGGAGGGACGCAGAACGGGACCGCCGACAGGGCCGATAGGAAGCGCTTGCCGGGGAATCGGCGCTTCGCGAGGAGGAAGGCGCCCGGGATGCCGACGAGGGCGGCCAGGACGGCGCTCGCCGCAGCCTGGGATACGCCGTAGCCGAACGAGCGCGCGAAGCGAGGGTCGGAGAAGGCCCGCGCAAGGTTACGGGCGGCGCCGCCATCGAGAATGGGCGCGAAGGCTCCCGCGAGCGGGATAGCGAGGAGCAGGCCGAACGCCGGGAACAGTACGGCGCCCAGGCCCGGCGCTCTGCCGGCTCGGGGGAGGTTCACGGGGTCTAGCGCGCCCGGAGCGCGCCGAGGGCCGCGGCGACGGCGTCGTCGAGCCCGGCGGGGTCATACGCCAGCGTCTTGGCCGGCTTCGGCGAGGCCGCGTAGCTAGCGGGAAGCCCGACGCCGTCTACGGCCGGATACATCCAGTTGGTGGTCGGCAGGGCGGACTGGAATTCGCTCGTCAGCATGAAGTCGATGAACGCCTCCGCGGCCTTCCGGTGCCTGGCCTTGGCTACGATGCCCGCGCCCTCGACCTGCACCGGATGGCCCTCTGCGAATTCTATCGCCTTATAGCGGCCCGCCGTCTCGTACTCGGCGTGGTAAGCGGCGCTGGTCGTGTACGAGATGACGAGGGGAGCCTCACCCGAGGTGAAAAGGCCGTAGCCGGTATCCCATCCGGGCGACATAGTCAGGATGGACGGCTCGAGGCGCTTCCAGTATTCGGATAGGCCGGAGCCGTAGACCGACGCGGTCCACGCTACGAAACCGAGGCCCGGGGTCGAGGTGCGCGGGTCCATGAGGATAAGCTTCCTGGCGTACTCCGGCTTCGTAAGGTCCTCGAGGGACGCTGGCGGATTAGCTAGCTTCTCGGAATCCCACATGATACAGAAGCTGCTCCAGTCGTACGGCGTCAGCCGCCACTGGGAGTCTAGGACGAGGCTGGCGGGGACGGTTTCCCTTCCCTTCGGCGCGTAGGGCGAAAGGACGCCCGCGGCCAGGGCCTTGGGCAGGAGATTGCCGTCTATGCCTACGATGACGTCGGCTACGGGGGCATCCTTCTCGTCGATGGCCCTCGCGAGCACCTGGCCCGCGTCGCCCGGAACGACTAGCTCGACCTTGATGCCGGTAGCCTTCTCGAAGGCCGGTATCACGATGGGCGCGGGGCCCCATTCGCTGGCGAAAGAGTCGTAGGCGTAGACGACGAGCTGGGAGTCGTCCTTCTGGACGCAAGAAAAACCGAGAGAGGCGAGAGCGCAGAGCAGGGCTAAGCCGAGCCTCCGCGCCAGGATGGAATGATTGAGCATGGTGCTCCCTCCGCTAGTATTACCTAGTTCAGGTTCTTCGGGTCTGTTCTCAGACGGCTTTGGATCCTACGGAACCGTACCGCCACCCCGGCGATAGCACCATACGTCCGAGGGAGCCGTCGGGTCAAGCTGTCATCTCGCCTTTCCCGCGATCAAGGGGCCGGGCTAAGCCAGGCCGCTCCTATCGCCAGGGTGATGACCGTTATCGGCAAGCCGGCCTTGAGGTACGGCCAGAAGCCGAGCCTGACCCCGCGCGTAGCCGCGCCTTCGGCGACTATGAGATTGGCGACGGAGCCTAGGAGGGTCAGGTTGCCAGCGAAAGTGCTGGCCATGGCGAGGACGAGCCAAGCGTTCCGGGGATCGCCCATCCGCATGACGATAGGCGATAGCGCCATGACCGCCGGCACGTTGGAGATGACGTTGGAGACGGCCGCCGTCGCGGCGGAGAACGCCCACGGAGAGGCCTCGGCGCCCGAAAGGACGGTCCGCTCGAGCCACGCGAAGGCCGCCGTCCGCGAGGCCGCGTCGGTAATGACGAATAGACCGGCGAAGAGCACGAGCAGGTTGAAGTCGACGCCGGCGAACTGGCGATCCGAGCCCGCCCGGGCCGAAGCGAGCAAGAAGGCCGCCGGCACGAGCGCCGCGGCTATCACGTTGACGCCGGAGACGAAGCCGACGAGCATCGCCACGCTGGCTATGAGGCTTTTCGCCGCTAGGGGAACGTCTATCCTAACCGCAGCGAGCGGACCTACGCACGCGGCCCGGGAGTCGGGCGCCGCGTCGCTGGCCGGCGGCGAGGGGAGGCCTACGCCGCTGGCCCTGCGCAGGAAATCCTTAGGGAAGGCCAGGACGACCACAGTCCAGCAGGCTACGAGTCCCAGGAGCGCGGGCGGCCCTAGGCGAAGGGTGAAATCGGCGAACGACAGGCCGCTCCTGGCGCCGATTAGGATGTTCTGCGGATTGCCTATTATGGTAGCGGCCGAGCCGACGTTGGCGGCGGTCGCGGTCGCGACGAGGTAGGGCACCGGATCGCGCCTGGCCCTGAGGCAAGCCTCGGCGACGACCGGCCCGAGGGCGAGGCATACGGTATCGTTGAGGAAAAGGGCGGATAGGAGTCCCGACGCCGTGATAATCGCGGCTAGGAAGGCTAACGGGCGGCCCGCAAGCCCCGAGAGCCTCGCGGCGACCAGGTCGAAGAGGCCCGACGAGCGTATTCCGCCAACGATTATCATCATCGATAGCAAGAGAGCGATAGTACCCGTATCGACGGCGGCGATCGCATCTCCCGGGCTGATCGCCCCCGTCGCGACGAGGAAGGCGGCCGTCGAGAACGCTATGGAGGCCCGGTTCATACGGAGCCCGGGCACTCGGCCCGCGGCGATAGCGGCCATGCCGCCCGCGATCGCCAGCCCGGAGATTATATCCTTGGTCATGCCTCGCATTATAGCGAGCGCGGGGGTGCTTTGATAATCGCGCCCGTTCGACTACAATAGAGGCATGGATCACAACAGCCTTCCCGTGTATCAGCAGAAGCAGCGCATACTCGACGCGATCGAGTCCAACCAGGTCATCGTCGTCGAGAGCCCCACTGGCTCCGGGAAGACGACGCAGCTGCCTGTAATCCTGGACGAGGCGGGGTACTCCAAGGGAGGAATGATCGGCGTCACCCAGCCGAGGCGCATCGCGGCGATCTCCGTGAGCGAGTTCATATCCAAGCAGCTCGGAACCCCTATGCCCGGCCGCGTCGGCTACAAGATGCGCTTCGAGGATAAGACCAACCTCTCGACCCGCATCAAGATAATGACCGACGGCATCCTCCTCCAGGAGATGAAGCTCGACCCGGCGCTCTCCAAGTACTCCGTCATCATGGTGGACGAGGCCCACGAGCGCAGCCTTAACATCGACTTCATACTAGGGCTCCTGAAGCGCGTCCTCGAGGAGCGCCCCGAGTTCAAGGTGATAGTGTCGAGCGCCACCATCAACGCGGAGATTTTCAGCGCGTATTTCGGGGACTGCCCCATCGTGAAGATAGAGACCCAGGTCTTCCCCGTGACGGTCGTATGGGACCCGCCAGCCATAGAGGGGAACCCGGACTCGCTCGTCGACAAGATAGAGCAGATAGTGAACAGGATCATCGGCGACAGGCGGGACGGCGACATGCTAGTATTCCTGCCGGGGGAGAGGCTGATCAAGGACTGCATGGTCAGGCTCGCCGCCAGCGATAGCCGTAACCGTATCCACATAGTCCCCCTGTACGCGCGCCTAGGCAAGGACGAGCAGGAGAGAGTCTTCGACAAGGCTCCATTGGGCAAGAAGAAGGTCATCATCTCGACGAACATCGCCGAGACGAGCGTTACCATCGACGGCGTCACGAGCGTCATAGACTCGGGCCAGGCGAAGCTCAATTTCTACAACCCCAAGACCTATACCGCCAGCCTCGTGCAGGTCCCCATCTCCAAGGCCTCGTGCAACCAGCGCAAGGGCAGGGCCGGCCGAACCGCCCCGGGATTCTGCTACAGGCTCTATACCCGGGACGACTTCGAGAACCGCTCGCTCTTCACGATGGAGGAGATATACCGAACGGACCTGTCGGAGGTCGTGCTCCGCATGGCGGAGCTGGGCATAACGGATTTCGAGCGCTTCGATTTCATATCCAAGCCGCCGCGCTCCGGGGTGCTGGGGGCCATGGACGTGCTCAACCTGCTCGAGGCCTTCGAGCCGGACCGTAGCCTCTCCAAGGTCGGGCAGATGATGTGCGCGTTCCCGCTCCTGCCGCGCCTCTCGAGGATGATCGTCGAGGCCGTGCTCAAGTATCCCGACGTCGTGGAGGAGGTCGTCATCGCCGCGGCGTTCCTATCGACGTCGAGCCCGTACGTGCTGCCTCCGGGCGAGGAGCTGGAGGCCAGGCGGGCCCATCACGCCTTCCGCGACCCGTCGGGCGACTTCATGTCGTACCTGAAGATGTTCCGCGCCTTCGCCGAGGCCAAGAACAAGGCCAAGTTCTGCGACCGAAGCTACCTGGACGAGCGCACGCTGCTCGAGATAGTGCGCATCAAGGAGCAGATAGAGCTCATAGTGCACGACCTCGGCGTACCCATCTCGTCCGGCGGCCCGACGGAGGATTACCTGTGCGCGGTCAGCCGCGGCCTCATCCAGTTCGTCTGCGCGAGGCAGGAGCGCGGCACCTTCCGGACCCTCATGGCCGAGCGCGTCCAGATACACCCTAGCTCGGTGATGTTCAAGGAGAATCCCGATTTCATCGTCGCGGGCGAGATAGTGCGGACTACGCGCATGTACGCCATGAGCGTCTCCCCGCTGCAGCGGCGCATGCTCGCCAGGATATCCCCGATCGTCTCCGATACGCTCCTGGGCCGCAGGCCGGCCGAGGCCCCGGCGCAGGCGCCGCGCGGCAGGGCCGCCGCGGGCTCGAAGTACATACCTCAGCCCGAGAGGCCGGCGCTCGAGGAGGCCCGCGACTTTACCCAGCGCGTCAAGATAGGAGGGGAGGTCTTCGACCTGGTCTCCGAGAAGAAGCGCAAGAAGGCCGTGCTCGAATGGGATAAATTCAAGCGCGCCAGGGAGGGCCTGCCCGCGGACGCGGGGCTCGCGTATAAGGGGATGCTTGGGGTCGTCGCGATAGGCCGCGACCGCATCATGGACGGCGAGAAGCTGGAGACGATACTCCGCGTCGCGCACTGGCTCGACCCGGAGAACGACCTGAAGCGGGAGTGGCCTAGGAAGAGGCAGTTCAACGTCAACGAAGACCTGGACGGACTCGTCGCCGTGCTGGACCACGTGCTACAGGCGTCATACTGGAAGCCGAAGAACCCCGAGCTCGGGTTCGTGGCGATGTTCACCGATACGGCCGGCACCTACTGGTTCCGCGTATCGCGGGGCTTCCATACCGCGCTTAACGAGAGCCTGGCCAGCCTCGAGTCGCTGGTCGACGAGGTGTCCGAGATAGCCACCCCCGAGCAGAAGGAGCGCGTCGGCTCCCTCTACCGGAAACTGTCGGAGTTCTTCGCGTAGCGCCGGGGCCGCCGGCCCGCTAGCGCTTCTCGAAGACGAGCTCCCTGACGGGCCTGCCCTCGTTAATGGCTCGCCGCTCGAACTTAGTAATCGGGCGCCACGGCTTCCTCTCGGCCCAGCCCTCGTAGGCGTTGCGTAGCGTCGGCTCGGCGGACATCGCCTCGAGCGTGGCCTCCGCGTACTCCTCCCAGTCGGTCACGTAATAGAGATACCCGCCCGCCTTGAGGCGGCTAGCCATCAGCCCGATGAAACCCGCGCCCATGATGCGTCGCTTGTGGTGCCGTTTCTTGGGCCAGGGATCCGGGAAGAAGACGTGGAAGCCGTCCACCGTCGCCGGGGCTATCATCGATCCGACGACCTCGACGGCGTCGTGCCTGCAGACGCGAAGGTTGCGTATAGACCTAGCCTCTATCTCGGAGAGCAGCTTGCCGACTCCGGGCGCGTGCACCTCCAGCCCCAGGAACGCGGAATCGGGCAAGGCCTCGGCTATGTCCGCGGTAGCCGTCCCCATTCCGAAGCCTATCTCGATGATGAAGGGCGACTCGCGGCCCAGGATGTCGAGCGGACCGAGCGTGCGGGCGGGATCCCAGTCGAAGCCGTACTTAGGATAGAGCCCGGCGAGGGCGTCCTTCTGCATGTCGGTCATGCGCCCCGAGCGCACGACGTAGCTACGGATACCGACCTCGCGAGCGGAGAGGGGGCCGTTCAATCCGGCAGGCGAATTTTCCATGAGAAGAATCCTATCTCCGCCTTGGGCTCGAACCCGTAGACGGCAACGTAATCGGAGCCCGAGCGCCATCGCCCCTCGGGCCAGAGAGTGTCGAGCGGCGTCTCGCCGTTCGAGATAGACGCGGTATGCGCGACGTTACCGCCGGAATCGTAGAAGAACGCGGTGTTCGAAGGATACCCTGAATCGAGCGCTATAGCCGTTCCTGAGAGCCTGGCGCGCGGCGGATCGTAGGCGCTCGTCTCGGGCGCGCTCAGGGAGAACGACAGCTCCGCTCGCTCGCCGGCCATATCCACCGCGATCACGCGGTACGCGCCCCGCGGGATAGCCGGGCCCGGCGCGTCGAGCGAGTTGGCGCCTATCCACACGCCGGCGCCCTCGTCGCTCCGCCGCCAATTCTCCGGCGTCAGGGACCAGCATAGCTCCTCGCCGTCGTGGACGACGTAGAGGTACTCGATATCGGCGACGCCGTCGCCGTCCGAGACGGAGGCGAAGAGAGAGAGGCGCTCGTCGCGGCCGCCCTCGGGATCCGTGGAGACGAGGACGAGCCTCGGGGCGACGGCGGCTATGCCCGGCGGGGCGGCGGAACACCCCGCCGTCGCGGCGGCCGCCGCGAACGCCGTCGCGGCCGTCGCGACGGACGCCGCGAGCCGGCGTCCGCGGCGGGAGCCTCCTAGCACGCTAGCCCTCGAGCGCCGAGAGAGCCGCGAGCGCGGCCTCGAGGCTATCGTACTCGGCGTTGGACCGATCGGATAGGTTCCTGAGCAGCCAAGCGCCGCGGGCCTTTTCTTCGGGGCCTCGCACGAGAGCGAACCGCGCGCCCTTGATCTCGGCGTAGGCGTATTGCTGCCCGAGCTTGCGAGCCTCCGGGAAGACCTCGCAGGCTACGCCGGCGGCTCGGAGGGACGCGGCCGCGGCCTGGTACTCGGCGCATAGCGACGGGTCGGCGTTAACCACGAGCACCTTGGTGTATCCGGCCGGTTTCGCGGACTTGCCGATGGCCTCGAGCGCGGCGAGCAGCCTGTCCAGGCCGATAGCGGCGCCTACGCCAGGAAGCCGCTGCTTCGTGTAGAGCGACGCGAGGTCGTTATAGCGCCCGCCGGAGCAGACGGAGCCGATCTCCGGGATCTCGGCAAGGAAAGTCTCGAACACGACGCCGGTATAGTAGTCGAGTCCCCTCGTGATGCTCGGCGCGAGGCGCACCGAGCCGCCGAGGCCGCACGCGTCCGCCATCTCGAACAGTTCCGCGAGCCTATCCGAGTCGGGGTTGGGCCCGCCCGCTATCGCGGTCATGCGGGCGAGGGTAGCCTCGAAGCCCTCGCCGCCGCGGATGAATTCGAGTATCTCGTCGGCGGCGCTGCCGCCGACGAGTTCCGCCAGGAGAGTCCTCGTCTCGGCGGCGCCTATCTTGGACAGCTTGTCGACGACCCGGAGCGTCTCTACCGACTTATCGGCGATTCCGGCCTTCTCCAGGAAACGGTTGAAAACGCCGCGATGATTGACGTGGATGGCCGCGCCCGGCACGCCTAGGGCGCGCATCGCCAGGGCGATCGTCGAGACTATATCGAAATCGGCGGAAGCCGTGTCGACGCCGACTATGTCGAAATCGCACTGCATGAACTCGCGGTACCTACCGCGCTGCGTGTTCTCTCCACGCCATACCTTGGCCATATGGTAGCGCCGGAAGGGCAGGTACAGCTCGCTCGAGTGCTCCGCCATGAACCGGGCCAGCGGCACGGTGAGGTCGAAGCGAAGCGCTACGTCTCGGCCGCCGTTGTCGGCGAAGCGATAGATCTGCTTCTCCGTCTCGCCTCCGGCCTTGCCGAGGAGTATCTCGGAATACTCTAGCGCCGGGGTATCTATAGGCACGAAACCGGAGCTCCTGAACGTAGCCGTCAAGGCTTCGACTAGGGCGGCCCGCTCCATTTCCGCTTGAGGCAGGAAATCCCGGAATCCCTTGAGCACTCGCGGCTGAATTATTTCGGACATGCTATCTTCTCCTACGATATAAAAGAGTATGGCCTACGCGCGGCTCCCTGCGCAAGCGTCGCGTTCGCCGCGGGCCCCGTATGTCGCTCCGCCTTGACAGCGCCGCCGTCAAGGGGGGATTATTGCGCCATGTTATTCGTCATAGATGCAGGCAATACCAATATAGTCGGCGGGGTCTACGATTCGGGCCGGCTCGTGGATACTCTACGAATAAGGACCGTCCAGGGCAAGACCGAGGACGAGTACGGCGTCGTCGTCAAGGCCATCCTCCTGGATAGGGGCATAGCAGCCGCCGCCATTAGCCGGGTCATCATCAGCTCCGTCGTGCCGCAGCTGACCGCGGCCATGGAAAAGATGGCGCGGCATCTTTTCGGCGTGGAACCCGTGCTGCTCGGCCCGACGGTCTACGGCAAGCTCCCGGTGCGCGTCGTGGCGGCCCACGAGATAGGCTCGGACCTGGTCGCCGACGCCGTCGCCGCGTGGGCGAGGTTCGGCGGGGCGTGCCTCGTCGTCGACTTCGGCACCGCCCTCACGTTCACCGCCGTGGATTCCTCGGGGTCTATCATAGGCGTGTCCATAGCCCCCGGGCTCGGCACGGCCGCCGGATCGCTCTCCAGCGCGACGGCCCAGCTGCCCTCGGTTCCCTTGGAGGCCCCCGCGTCCGCCATGGGCAGGAATACCGTCGAGGCTATCCAGGCCGGCGTCGTGCTCGGCTATACGGGCCTCGTGGAGTACCTCGTCGGAAGGATCACGAAGGAGCTCGGCGGCGCCAAGGTCATAGCGACGGGAGGGCTGTGCAGGGTGCTCTCCGACCTGACGGACGTATTCGACGCCATAGACCCCGACTTGACCATAGGCGGCCTCGCAGAGATGGAGCGATATCTCTTCTAGCCTCTTCTAGCCGTCCCGCGGATCCGTCGCGTCAGGCGCGTAGCAGCTCCGACAGCTCGTCCCCGGATACGTGATCCTCCGGGGAGTCGTCGCCTCCGGAGGTGGCGTGGAGCACGTCCCTGAGCTCGGCGGCCGCCGCCCTGTGCGCGGCGGCGACGCGCTCCAGCTCGTCCGAGGAGCTCGCGAAGGTTTGCTCCAGCGGGGATCCAGGGCGCGCCAGATCGGAGAGGGCGTCCGCGAAGGCGCGCGTCGTCCTCGCGAGCAGGCGCAGGCACTCGGCCCTGTCGACGAGGTGCTCGTTCTGGAGGATAACGTCCTTGACGCGCCTTAGGGTGGCGTCCGCGAGCCTGGCGGCGGATATCACGGCGTCGCCGATTATATCGGCGTCGGGCTCGAGCCTCGCGGCGTCGCAGACGACTCGGACCAGGCCGTCCACGATGAAGAAATCGTCCTCGTAGTGTATTACATGCGGCATATAGGTATTGTAGCCCGCCAGGGGCTCTCGGTAAAGCGCCTGGCGGAATTATAGGCCGAAGCCTTGAACCGAGCCCTCGTTCTACTATATAATCGCCCGATTTGCGCCGCTATTTTCGGCGGCGCGACTCCTTATCCGTCCTTTAGGACGGATCAAAAGACCACAGGGAGGATCGATGCGACCCTACGAACTAACAGTAATCTTTCCGACGGAAGAGGAACTCTACCGTCAGGCGAAGGAAACGGTCTCCGCTACGCTCAAGGCGAACGGCGGAGAGATCGTGAAGGAAGAGGAGCTCGGCGAGCGGGCGCTAGCCTACGAAGTCAAGGGCAAGATGCGCGGCCGCTACGCGATTTTCTTCGCCAATATGCCGCCCGAGAAGCTCGTCGCCGCGGAGAAGGTGTTCAAGCTCGAGCCGAACATCCTCAAGTACCTTTTCGTCCGGGCAGAAGACTAACGGGAGGGACGCGATGGCCGATCTCAGCGTAGCAGTCCTCGTAGGTAGGCTGACCCGCGATGCGGAACTCAAGTACACCAACTCGGGGCAGGCCGTCTGCCACTTCTCCGTAGCCACGAGCTCCAGGAAGAAGAAGGGCGACCAGTGGGTAGACGAAGCCAGCTTCTGGGACGTCGACCTCTGGGGCAAGCAAGGGGAGTCGATCAACCAGTATCTCGTCAAGGGAAAACTGGTGGCGATCGAGGGCTCGATGCGCCAGGATCGCTGGGAACAGGACGGCCAGTCCCGAATGAAGGTAATCATTAACGCGAATACCGTGCAGCTCCTCGGCTCGAACTCGGCCGGCGGGCAGCAGTACGGAGGTTCGCAAGGAGCTCAGGACGGGCCCCGCGAGTATCAGCCGCGAGAAGGCGGCCGACAGCAAGGCCCGGCGGCCCAGGCTCCCGCGTCCGACGATTTCTCGGACGACATCCCGTTCTAACGCAGAGCGGCAGCAATCTAAGGAGACTATCTATGTCCGATATGAACCAGGGAAGAGACGATCGCGGATCACGCAACGACGATTCTCGTCGCGAAGGCGACGACCGCGGCGGTCGCGGCGGTCGCAAGGGCTTCTTCCGCAAGAAGGTGTGCAAGTTCTGCGCCCAGAAGCTCAAGATCGACTATAAGGATCCGGAGACCCTCAAGCGCTTCATCACCGAGCGGGGAAAGATCCTGCCGCGCAGGATCACCGGCTCGTGCGCCAAGCACCAGCGAAGGCTGGCCGTCGCCATCAAGCGCGCTCGCGCCCTCGCGTATATCCCGTACGTGACGAAGTAATAGACCGTGACCGCCGAGGCCCGACTCAAGCCCTACGCGATGCCCGTGATCGCCGGGGCGCTATCCGCCGTCCTCTATAGCACGGTGGCCCTCATGCCGCTGTTCCTCGTGCCGATCCAGTTCTCCGGCGCTAGGAAGGGCCATAGGGCTATGGTAGCGAGTTCCGCCTCGTCGGCCGTCGTCATCGCTATCTGGCAGTTCGCGCTGCTGGCGAGGGCCGGCGTCGTGAGCGTCGGCACCCTCGCTATCGGCGTTCTGGCCCCAATAGCCATGATAGTCGCCCTCGCGGGAATGGCCTCGCCGCGGCTAGGGCGCCTTTCCTTCGCGCCCCGGGCCCTGCTCGGGGCGGCCGCGGCGTCGGCCCTAAGCCTGCCCTCTATTTTCGCCGCGATTAAAGAGCCTTCAGTTCGCGCGATGTTCATCGAGGCGTTCGAGAAGACCGGCGACGCGATAGGGGCCGCGGGCCTCGATCCCGAGCTCCTATGGACGGCGCTCAAGACCGGGGTAGCCTCGAGCTACGGCGCCGTCATGTTCCTGTTCCTGTTCCTGAGCGCCTGGATGGGCTCCCGCCTCGGCGCGGGCCGCAAGGCCGTCGATGTACCGGCCGTGGAAGCGCCGGAAGCGGATGCGGGGCGCGGAATAGCTTCGCCCCCATCGTCGCTCTCGTCGTATAAGGTCCCGGACTACCTGGTCTGGGCGCTGCTCGCCTCCTGGGCGGGCCTCCTCGCCAACCGGTTCTTTCCGTCACTCGTTCTTTCGGCGGTCGCGTTGAACGCGGCCTTAGCTTTATCGATCTGCTACGGCGTCCAAGGTATCGCCGTCGCCGGCGCGCTCGCCGAACGCGTCGGCCTGGCCCCTGCCTTGCGATTCCTCGGTCCGATCGCGCTCATCCTGCTCCTCGCGAGCGGGGTGGCCGGCTTAATAGCCGTCGGATTCCTGGCTTTGCTCGGTACCTTAGAGACCTGGATCCCGTTCCGTGCAGTAACCAAAGGAGATACACCATGAAGGTAATCCTCAACAACGACGTTCCCAACCTGGGAGAGCTCGGAGACGTGAAGGACGTCGCCGCAGGCTACGCCCGCAACTTCCTCCTGCCCCGCGGCCTCGTATTCCCGTACAGCCCGTCTACGGTCGCGATGTTCGAGAAGCGCAAGGCCGAGATAGAGCAGCGCAAGGCCGAGAAGCGCGCCTCCAGCTCCGACCTCAAGACTAAGCTCGAGGCCGACGAGCTGGTGTTCGACATGCCCGCCGGAGCCAACGGCAAGCTCTTCGGCGCCGTATCCAACGCGTCGGTCGCCGACGAGCTCCTCAAGAAGGGCATCAACGTCGACCGCAAGAAGATAGAGGTCCCGGGTCGCGTCATCAAGAGCGTCGGCAACTACAAGGTCGTCGTCCGCCTCTACGAGAAGGACGAGGCCACCGTGCGCGTCGTCGTCAAGGGACACGTTGAGAAGGCCAAGCAGTCTTCGCCCGCTCCCGAGCAGGCCAGGCGCCGCCGCTACGAGGAGCAGGCCCAGCCCGCCCAAGCCGAGCAGGCCCAGGCCGCCGATACCGTCGAGCCCGTCTCTGCGCCCGAGGCTGAAAGCGCTCAGGACTAAGCCCAACAGATGATACCCGCCCAGCTCAAGGATAAGGTTCCGCCGCATAACGCGGAAGCCGAGCAAGCCGCGCTGGGCGCTCTCCTCCTGGATCCGGACGCGGTACCGCACATCCTGAGGTACCTGCGCCCGGACGATTTCTACGTCAACTCCAATAAGAACGTCTTCTCCGCCATAGTGTCGCTGTTCGAGAAGGGGCAGAAGGCGGACCTGATTACGCTCGCCGACGAGATGCGGGTACTCGGGTCGCTCGATCACTCCGGGGGCGCGGCCTATATCGCGAAGCTTACCGACGCCGTGCCGTCGAGCGCCAACATGGAGTACTACGCCAAGATAGTGCAGGAATGCTCCGTCAGGCGTAATCTGCTAAAGCTCGCGGCCGATATAAGCCAAAAAGCCCATGACGAGTCCATTGATACGGGACTGCTCCTCGACGAGCTCCAGGAGAGCATCTTCGAGGTGAACCAGGACCGGCAGACCGTCTCGTATAGGAGCGTCAGGGAGATAGTCCCCGACGCCATGAAGATGATAGAAGAGCTGGCCAAGAACAAGAACCAGTATACCGGCGTCCCTAGCGGGTACGCGGAGCTGGACAGCATGACGAGCGGGTTCCAGGATTCGGAGCTTATAATAATAGGAGCCCGTCCTAGCGTCGGAAAGACGGCCTTCGCCCTGAACATCGCCTCGCACGTCGCGCTAAGGGAGAGGGTACCCGTCTGCTTCTTCTCGCTGGAGATGTCGGACCTCTCCCTGACCTACCGCATCCTGTCCAGCGAGGCGAGGATCGATTCCGAGAAGGTAAAGAGCGGCCTCATAAAGCCTAGCGACATCCAGAGCCTGATGGACGCCGCGAGCCGGATCTACGACGCCCCTATGTACATAGTCGACGTGCCCAATATAAAGCTCCTCGACCTCCGCTCCCTGGCGCGGCGCATGAAGAGCGAGAAGGACGTAAAGATAATTTTCATCGATTACCTTACGCTCATCACCCACGAGAATTCCGAGCTGCCCCGATGGGAGCAGATCTCGAGCATATCGCGGTCCCTGAAGTCCCTGGCCAGGGAGCTCCGTATACCCGTAGTCGCCTTGTCCCAGCTTAAGCGCGAGGCGGAGGGCAAGCAGCCGTCGCTCGCCGACCTGCGCGAGTCGGGCTCCATAGAGCAGGACGCCGACCTCATCATGTTCCTGCACAGGGACCGCGAGATCGACAAGCGCAAGGACGAGCGCTCTCCGTACATACCGACGGACCTCCTCGTCGCCAAGCACCGTAACGGGCCCGTGGGCAAGGTCGGGCTACTGTTCTTCAATAAGATTACGCGCTTCGAATCGCTTGAAAAAGAGCATTCCGATCATTAGAATCATTGGCCTGAGGAGATCACGCGATGGATTTGGAGAAGAATTACGACCTTAGCTTCCTCGTCAACGATACCGAGCGCATGGTCCTTGAGGAGCTAGGCGTCCTCCTCGAGACGGCCGAGGCAGACGGCATCTGCGTTTGCCAGGATTGCGTCGTGGACATGGCGGCGCTCGCGCTCAACACGCTCGAGCCGAAGTACCATGCGTCCCTCCTCGGCACCATGTACGCCCACGCGGAGAAAGAGGGCGACTACGCGGAGAAGGTGAGGGCGGCCGTACTCGCCGCGGTAGGCCGGGTCAAGGCCAACCCCTCCCACGTTTAGGCGAAGGCCTCGCTCACGCCTCCGACGTAGACGACAAGAAACCTAGCTTCTTTATCGAAAGGTACCTGCCTGAGAATATAGCCTTGAAGGGTTCCCTCGCGAAGGACGACTTCGCGTCTAGAGCTATCTTATCGTACGAAGCCCTAGGGAGGCGTACGACCCCGGCCTGCCCGGACTTCAAGCCTAGTATATGGAACTCCAGGGACGAGTCCCTCTCCCCGTTGTAGAGGACGGCGATATCGGCGGTCGGCTCGGATTCCTCCGCCTTCCCCTGCAGGGCGTACTTGAGCGCCTCTACCGCTCGGGGATCGAGGCCGTCGCGCAGCGCCCGCGCGCGCTCGAAAAGCTCCTGATACCCTAGCAGGATCTCCGACGTTCGCCCCGGATCGGCTTTACCCCGGTAAACCGCTAGGCGATCGGCCTCGGGCAGCACGACGAGGTCGATGCCTCGCGCGCTCGAGCTGAGCCTCAACGGCAGCTCCGCCCTTACGACGGCTCCGCACCGGGGACATACGGCGGAAGGCGAATCGCCGTCGGCGAGCCGCGCTATGAACGATGGGTCCGCGTCGATATCGAAGACGTCGGGCACATCGAGCTCTACGACATAATCGCATCGGCATGTTAACTTTTTCATACGCGGCTCCTTTAGAAAGTATTCTGCGGCTATTTCTTCGAGAAGAACAAGAAATCGCCGACCGTCGAGAGTAGAAATAGCGCGGCGACCGCTACCATTCCTATAGTCTGATATCGCAAGACCGTCTTGACCTTCGCCGCCTTCCTGCGTATCAGCTCTACTATGAATAGAGTTATGGAACCGCCGTCGAGTAGCGGAATCGGAAGCAGGTTCATGGCGAAGAGCCCTATTGACAGGACGGCGAGGAAGTTGAGGGCGACGGACAGGCCGCCGCGGGAAGGATTCGCGAAGCCGTTCTTCGCGACCGTGCCTATCATCCACGTAATGCGAGCGGGCCCGGATACCGCCTTGAGCAGGTTGACTCCCATGAAGAGGGACGCTATGCCGCGATAGGTCGCGGATATAGTCTTGCCCGTCTCGGCGAGCCCGAGCGAGATCGAATCGGCGAAGCCCGTAGCCTTGACGGACCTAGAGATATATTTCCAGCCTATGCCGAGGTCGGCCATGTCTCCCCCAGGGTAGGATAGTACGAGCGTCGCCTCCGACTCTACGCCGTCCCGCTGGTAGCGGACTACCGCCCGGGGCGGCCTATCCCGTTCCAAGGCGGAGATGAGCCCCATGGTGTTCTCTACCCGAACGCCAGCGACGGAGACGATCCGATCGCCGGGCATGATGCCGGCGAGCGCGGCGGCCCCGTCGGGATCGACCGAGTCAGCGACCGGTTCAATCCAGGGATATATGCCGACGCGTCCGGCTCCAGAATCCTTATCGAGCTCGGGGCGTATGGTTATCCCGAGAAGCCTCCCCGACCTGTCTATGCCCAACTCTATAGGCCTCTTGGCGGATAACGATATCGATTCCTGTATCTCGGAGAAGGTCCGGATCGACGAGCCGTCGATAGAGACTATCCTGTCCCCCGTCTCTATCCCCGCGGCGTCGGCGGGATACGCCCCTCCGTCGTACTGGCTCGCCAGTATTACTCGGTTATCCCAGCTCTGAACCTCGTAGCCGGAGGCCATTATGACGGTGTAGACGACGAGCGCGAATATCACGTTCATGAGGGGCCCCCCGAACGCTATCAGGATCCGCTTTATGGGGGAGGCTCCGAAGTACGTGCCCTTCTCCCGCGGGAAATCCTCGAGCCCTTCCTCTATCGCCCTCTTATACGAATCCTCGCCGCTCATGCGGCAATACCCGCCTATGGGGAAGGCTGAAATCGTATACTTCGTGGCACCGAATTTCCTCGAGACGAGCCTAGGGCCCCATCCGAGCGAAAACTCCTCGACGTCTACCCCGACCAGCCTGGCCATGGCGAAGTGCCCTAGCTCGTGGAAGAACACTACTATGCCGAGGCCGACGAGGCCTAGCGCGATCGTTACGATGGTCATCGAATCTCCTTGAGGAATTTCCTGGCGACGACGCGGGCCGCGTCGTCTACTTCCGCCACCGCGTCGAGGCCGTCGAGAACGGTCGGGAACCCGCGCGCGAGGGTTGCCGCTACCGTGGCGTGGATATCGGTGAAGCGGATTCGGCCGTCCATGAACGCGTACACGGCCTCTTCGTTGGAGGCGTTGTACGCGCACGAAGCGCCCTCGCCGTCCCGGAGGGATCGGAACGCCAGATCTAGAAGCGGGTATCTGGCCGGGTCGGGCTTGGAGAAATGCATCTGAATTTCGCAGGGATCCATGTCGGCGACGCTCTCGGCTACCGATTCGGGCCACGCTAAGGCGTTAAGGATAGGAATGCGCATGTCCGGCCTGGACAGCTGGGCGTAGAGGGAGCCGTCCGAGGTCCTGACGAACGAGTGCACCCGGCTCTCGGGGTGGATCACTACGCGTATCATGTCGGGCTGCAAATCGAAGAGGCGCGCGGCCTCTATGACCTCGAGCCCCTTATTCGCCATAGAAGCGGAGTCTATCGTGATCTTTGCGCCCATGCTCCATGTCGGGTGGGCGAGGGCGTCCTTAGGCGTCATGCGCTCGAGGCTGCCTAGGGGGGCGTCTCGGAACGCGCCGCCGGAGGCGGTTATTATGACGCCCCTCACGGACGGCCGGCCGAAACGCTCTATAACGTTGAACAGCGCCGAATGCTCGGAATCGACCGGAAGGATGCGCCGTCCGGCCTTCGTAGCGGCCTCCATGGCGAGGCGCCCCGCCATGACAATAGTCTCCTTGTTGGCTAAGGCGAGGTCCTTGCCGGAGGCCAGGGCGTAGAACGACGGTAGCAGGCCCGCGGCCCCGGCGGCGGCGTTCAGGACCACGTCCGCCTCCGTGTCCTCGACGAGCCGGCGCAGGCCTTCCGGGCCCGAATGCCGGACGGCCTGAGAATCGGCGCCGCTCAGGCAGGTAGCCGCGCCGGGATGCTCCGCCGCCGCGGCTAGTAGGCCCGCCTCGTCGCGGTGGGCGGATAGGCCCGCTACGGAGAACAGGTCGGGGTGGCGCGATACGACGTCAAGAGCCTGGCGCCCTATCGAGCCCGTCGCCCCTAGTATAACGATACGCTTCATGGCGCCCGCCGACGATTAGGCGCGTTTCACGCGAGGATCCCGGTCGCGGCGAGCATCCCGACGAACACGGGGGCCGCGAACAGGAGGCTGTCGAAGGAATCGAGTATGCCGCCGCGTCCCGGTATTATGGAGCCGGAATCCTTGACGCCGGCCGATCGCTTGATGGCTGACTCGAACAGGTCTCCGGTGACGACGGCGGCTCCGCAGGCCAATCCTAGCGCGGAAAGGTACGCCCATTCCCTCGGGACTGCGGCGGGGAAGAGCAGCGGGCCCGCGAGGGCGAACCCGACGCTACCGGCGATCCCGGCGATCAGGCCCTCGAGGCTCTTATTAGGAGAGACCGCGAATATGCCTTTCCTGCGGCCTAGCGTTACGCCGGCGAGCCAGGCGAGGCTGTCGTTCCCGAACACTATGAGCGAGAACCATATCAGGATGAGCCCGGAATTCCCGGGTATCCCGAGAATAGCTATAATGGCGGAGCTGAGGGCCCCGGGATAGACGAGGTAAAGCGCGTTGGCCGAGGCGAGTCGAATAGACGAGGGAATGGCTTCCTTGCTGGACGGGAACGCTATCGGCACGGAGAATAGTACGAAGGCGACCATGACGACGGCGCCTAGCGTGACCATCCACGAGGTAACGAGCCCGGCCTGCGGGAACGAGAGCGTCGAGACGTAGACGGCCAGCGGGGGAAGCGTCCCGAGGGTCGCCGCCGCTACGGCGCGGCCCTTGGGGGCCGCGGGTTCGAGCAGGCTCTTTAGCTCGAGGCTCGATCCGAGCGCGAACGCTATGACCAGGAGCGCGATAGGCGCGTGGTTCATGAACGGCACGTAGATCGCCAAGGCGAAGAGAAACGGCACGGCTATGCCGACCATGACGACGCGCGTTACGAAATTCTTCATCGAGCATTCCCGTATCTTCGCTCCCTGAGAGCGTATTCTTCTAAAGCTTGCTGCAGGTGGGCTTCCGTCCAATCGGGCCAGAGGACGTCCGAGAAATATAGCTCTGAGTACGCGGACTGCCAGATCAGGAAGTTCGATAGGCGCAATTCTCCGCCCGCCCGAATTACGAGGTCCGGATCGGGCATGTCCGGCAGGTCCAGGTAGGATCGGAAATCGTCCTCGGAAACCCTGTCGGCGCCGCGGGGCATGCGCGAGACGGCCCGTAGTATCTCGTCCCGGCCTCCGTAGTTGATGGCTAGGTTCACCCTGATACCGTCGAATCCCGCGGTATCCTCTACGACGCGGGCGATAGCGTCGCGGACGTCGGCGGGGAGCCCGGACACGTCGCCGGAATGGGAGACGCGGACCCCGTTCTCCTTGTAGAATTCGAATTCGGCGCATAGGTACGTACTGACGAGGCCCATAAGGAATTTCACTTCATCCTGGGCCCGCTTCCAGTTCTCGGTACTGAACGTATACAGCGAGAGGTTGCGTACGCCCATTGCCTTCGCCGCCTTGACGATGCGCTTGGCGACCTTAAGCCCCTCGCGGTGCCCCTCGGTACGAGGGAGCCCGCGGGCCTTCGCCCATCGTCCGTTGCCGTCCATGAAAATAGCTACGTGCCCGGGCGGATCTCTCTGGATAGTAGGCTGCATAGCTAGACTTCCAGGATTTCCTTCTCTTTTTCCTCGAGCACCTTGTTTATCTGGGCAATATACGAGTCGGTGAGCTTCTGCAGCTCTTCCTCGGCCTTCTTGACCACGTCCTCGGGCAGCTCGCTCTTCTTGACGTCCTCGAGGCCGTCGCGCCTGATATTCCTGATGCCGACCCGCGACGTCTCGGCGTTGGCCTTCGCGGTCTTCACGAGCTCCTTGCGCCGCTGTTCCGTCAATGGCGGGATGGCGATGCGTATGACCTTGCCGTCGTTGGACGGGTTAAGCCCTAGCTCGGATTTGAGTATGGCTTTTTCGATCTCGACGATAAGGGCCCTGTCCCACGGCTGGATTACTATGAGGCGGGCCTCGGGTACCGAGACGGTCGCTACCTGCGATATGGGCGATTTCTGCCCGTAGTAGTCGACCCGGAGCTTGTCCAGGATGTTAGGCGACGCGCGCCCGGTCCTGATCGCGGCGTAATCGTCCTTGAGCGAGGCTACGGTTTTCTTCATACGCTCTTCGCACGCGCTGTATATTTCGTCCATTGCTCTCCCTTTCGAGAACCCGGGGCGTCCCGGGTTCGCTCATGACGAGACCGGCCTCAGGGCTTCCGCCCCAAGGCCGGCTCTTCGCTATTCTTCTTCTCCGACCTTCGAGTAAACGAAGTCAACGACGCTGAACGATACCCCGGCGGCCTTGGCCGCGGCCTCGATAACGGTCTTTACGGTCTGCTTCTCGTCCTTGACGAAGCCCTGGTCCATGAGGCTGTTCTCGGTCATGCGCTTCTTGAGCTTGCCGGCGAGGATTCCCTCGATGACGTTGGCGGGCTTGCCCTTGACCTTATCGTCCTCTTCGACCTGCTGCTTGAAGATCTCCTGCTGGGCGGCGATCCAGTCGGCGCCAATGCGCGACTGATCGACGAACACCGGCTTGAAGGCGGCGATATGAAGCGCCAGGTCGTGGACGAGGGCCGCGATCTCGGGATTAGAGAACGCGGCGGCCGAATCCGACTTCACGTGCACGACGACTCCGAGCCTGCCTTCTCCGTGCATATACGAATGCACGTACTCGCCGGTTCCGGCCGCGACGAAGGCGACGCGCTTCAGGGAGATGTTCTCCTTGATGACGCTCGCCATATCCTTGACGATCTCCTCGAGCTCGGGATTGGAAGCGGACAAGCGCTTTTCCAGGGCTATCTTAGCCATGCGCTCGCCGCCCTTGATGAAGTCGGCGTTGCGGCAGACGAAATCCGTCTCGCACGCGATCTCGACGAGGGCGATGGCGGACGGCGAGTCGGCTATGAAAATCCGGCCTTCCTTGGTCTCCCGTCCGAAGCGCTTCTGGACGCCGGCGAATCCCCATTCCTTGAGCTTCTCCACGGCCAGGGCGGCGTCTCCACCGGTCTCGACGAGGGCCTTCTTGCAATCCATCATGCCCGCGCCCGTCTTCTCGCGCAGGTCCTTTATATCGCTAACCTTGATATCCACGATTCTATCTCCTTATTTAGCGTAGTACTTGTCTTCCTCGACGATGGGCTCCTCGGAAGCGGGAGCCGTCTCGACGGCGGGAGCGTCGGCCGCGGCGGCCTCGACGGTGCCCGCGTAGGTGGCGACGTCTACTTCGACTTCTTCCTCTTCGTCTTCCTCGGCCTTCGCTTCCTCGGGCTCGGAGGTCTCGTCTTCCTGGAGGGTCTCGATGATCTTGAGCCCGGTCTCGCTCTCGGCCTCGACCACCGCGTTGGCGATTATCTGGGTGAAAAGCGAGATGGAGCGGATGGCGTCGTCGTTACCGGGGATAGGGTAGTTGATGCCCTCGGGGTTGCAGTTCGTGTCCACCACGGCGACTATCGGGATGCCGAGGCGCTGGGCCTCGGCGACGGCGATGGCTTCCTTGCGGGTGTCGATGACGAAGATGACGCCGGGAAGCTTGGTCATGCCCTTGATACCGGAGAGGTTCTTCTCGAGCTTGGCCTTCTCCTTCTGGAGCTGGGCCTGTTCCTTCTTGGTGAAGCTGGAGAAATCCTCTTTCTCCAGCTTTATAAGGCGCTCTATCGACTTTCGAACGGTCGAGAAGTTGGTGAGCATACCGCCCAACCAGCGATTGTTCACGTAGAACTGCTCGCAACGCTCCGCTTCCTTCTGAATGGCCTGCTGCGCCTGCTTCTTCGTGCCGACGAAAAGGACGGGCTTGCCCGACGCTACGGTCTTGCGTACGACATCGTAGGCTTCCTTTATCGACTGGATCGTCTTCTGGAGGTCGATGATATGGATGCCGTTCCGCTCCGCGAAGATGAATTTCTTCATGCGCGGATCCCAGCGCTTTACCTGGTGCCCGAAATGCACCCCGGACTCTAAAAGGCTCTTCATTGTGACTACGGCCACGTGTTCCTCCAATGGCTCCCGAGAGATACGGAAGCCCCCTTCGCTTGTTCTCGTCTTCTTACAGGCGCCTGGCGCCTGTCGGATCGACGGAAGATTCGACGTCTCCACGTCGCCTAAGAGCGACGCTCAACTGTCGAGCCGGATGCCTCTCCATACGGAAAAGGGTATCCTAACCGCGATAGAATGGCATAAAGCGCATGAAGTGGCAAGCCCACGACCCCCGAATACGACCCTTCTACCCGCTCGACGAATAGCGCGGCGCTCTCCTGTATCCTATAGGCGCCCGCGGCCCCGCGCCATTCGCCGAGGCTCGCATACCAGTCTATCTCCGTCCTTGAGAGAGGCGCGAAGCGGACCGAGGTCTCGGAAACCTCTAGCTCGACGGCGCCCGTCCGTCTATCGAGGGCGCAGATCCCGGAGGAGACGATGTGCGAACGCCCGGAGAGCGCCTCTAGCATCGATCGCGCCTCGGCCTGGTCGGCCGGTTTCCCGAACGCGGCGCCGTCTACCGTGACGAGGGTATCGGCCCCGACGGCCCATATGGGCGGGTACGGGCCTCTTGACGCTCCCTCCCTCGCCTTGAGCTCGGCGAGGGCCGCCACCCGCTCGTTCACGGGAAGGTGATCGAAGACGCTCTCGTCCACGTCGGGGGCGCATACGATTATCGGGAAGCCTAGTCTCTGAAGCGTCTCTATCCTGCGTGGAGAGGAACTCGCGAGGAGGATGGGCTCGAACGTAACGATGCTATGCATGCAGCGATGCTACCTTAATAAGGCGTCCCTGTGAAGGTTGACAACGGCGTCGATTCCGGCGTACTAATATCCAGTCGAGCGATTAGCTCATATGGATAGAGCGTCAGCCTCCGGAGCTGAAGGTGGCCGGTTCGAGCCCGGCATCGCTCATCGTACGACAGGTGCCCAAACGGAAAAGAGCCGCGATACCGCGGCTCTTTTCCGTTTGGGCGTACCGATCCGGTTTCAGGCGTACAAGTCCAGCATCGTGCCCGTCCCGTCGTCGGCGGGTACTATCTCCGGCTCGGGCTCAGGTTCCGCCGGCCTTTCGACCTGGGGGGATGGATCGATTCGCTGCTGCGGTATCTCGGAACCGATTTCCTCTATGGCCATAAGCGCCCCCTTTGCTCGTAGCTATCTTAAGAGCCCATGCTTAATATACTAATACTTTCAGTATAATAAAATACCCCGGGCGGATTTCACGTCGCCCGGGGTATTTATTATCCACGTTACGGGCTTATTTCCCGGCGCCAGAGCTCGACGCGGAGTACTTCCTAAGCTTTGACAGGAGATCCTTGGCTTTCTGCCTTACGGGGGTGATGTAGTTCCCGTCGGCTATCTTCATTATCGCCCGGATCGCGGCGGGATCCTTGATCCCGTTGTTCGCGTCGGCCAGGGCCTCGAGCGCTACGAGGCTCTCGAACGCCAGGCTGTTGTCGGGGAACAATATGTCGAAGCGATTCACGACGAAGGCTATGGTCTGCGTAACGTCATCCCCCGTCATGAGGCCGATCTTGCCTATAGAGCGGATGGCGGCCGCGATGACCATCGGCTCGGTATCCACGAGCGCGACCTTAAGGAGCGTATCCTTCGCCTCGACCGTCTTGATCTGGCCGAGCAGGAGGCAAGCCTCGCGCCGAACGTCGGGGTAGTTGTTGAGCGCGCGTCCCACGCCGCCCGCCCGTACGATCGTCATCGAGCTCTCGGTCGCGAGATAGTCGAGGGCCTTGCGTACCTCCGGGCCGGCGCGGCCTTCGTCTAGCGACTGCGTTATGTACTGAAGCGCGACGAGCTTCATGTCCTTACTGTCCGAGTATGCCTGCTCTCGGATTATCATCGTCTCGAGAGGGTCCTGCAGATAGGATTCCTCGACCGTCCTCTCGCCGCTGGTAGCCGCCTGACTCCATGCTGGCGTGAAGGCGAGGGCGGTTAGGGTGATGAGAGTGACTATACAGCGCTTCATGATTACCTCCAGGTCGCGATCTTCCATGTATCACCGATTTTCTCAAGGTTGTAAAGTACCAGCCGCTCGCCCTTCGCGTTGATCGTGATCGCGCGTATGCGGTTCGCGTCTATGAATTCGATATCATCGACTCTATCGTTCTGGCGGGAAGGATACACTACGTGGATGAAATAATCCTGCAGCGTGCGGAGCGCGATGCCCTGGCGTTTCAGTACGGGCGCCTCCGATATCTTGGCCAGCGTCTCGGTAGAGGAGTAGTAGGCCTTATAGTCGCCCGTGAGCGCGGACGACCACGCTTCGTAGTCCTTAGCCTGTATTATCGAGTTTAGTCCTTGGATAAGTGCCCGGACGTCGAAGAAAGTCGCCTGCTTGAGCTCGACGCTAACCGTCGAGGGATCGAAAGGAACGGTCTCGGGAACGGTCGCCGGTTCGACGGCTTCCGCCGGCTTCTCCTCGGGAACGGCCTCGACGGGCTCGGTCGAGATGACGGGCTCCTGGGGCAGGGGCTCGGGCGCGGTAGAGCAGGACGAGACGGCGATTATCGCCGCAGTGATGCGTGCGATACGGCGCATACGGTGCAGACTATACATATCGTTATAGTATACCTAAGATAGAGGATTGTCAAAACGAGTCGTAGCGCGCGCGTTTTTTATTGATGGTAACGATCTTTTGAAGTATGATAGCCCCATTATATGAAGACGACGACTATCGACACCATGAATATAACTCAGTTGCATCGCCTAGAATACGAAGCGTCGCCCGATGTCGTCGTTTCAGCCCCTGGGTGCATACGTCTCATAGGCGAGCATACGATACGCGGGGATGGCCTGATGATAGCCTTTCCCCTCGACAAAAGGGTTTCTATAGCGATTTCGGGTAGGAGGGATTCGTCGGTCCGCTTCTTCGCCGCCGACCTAGGCGAACGGAAGCGGACGAACCTCTCGAATCTCAAGTATAAGAGAGAGGATCGCTGGGCTAACTTCATCAAGGCCTCGCTCTCGGCCTACGTTGGAGAGACGGCGGGGGCCAAGGGGTTCAATATATCCGTCTCGGGCGACGTGCCCCAAGCGCTGGGCCTCGGTTCGGCTACCGCCCTCCAATGCGCGGCCGCGAAGGCAGCCGCCCTCGTATCCGGCTACGATCCGACGCCGCAGGACATAGCTAGAACCATCGTCGATACGGACAGGGTGTATTTCGACAAGCAGACCAGGGTCGCCGACTATATCGCTACCCTCGACGCCTCCGAAGGCTCGCTGGTGTTCGTCGACGGGGCTCGCGGCTCGGCGGAATCGCTCGAATCGGTCTTCGGCGACTCCCTGCTCGTCCTGACCGACTCCAAGGTCCCTAGGCCGCCGCTTGAAAGCGAGCTAAGCCAGCGGTCCGCCGATTGCGCGGCGGGCTTGGCCATATTGAACGGCTCGTCCAATAGGATGCTCCGAGACTATTCCACCGACGATCTCGACGAATACATGGGCGTGATGCCCGAGCGGATACGGCGGCATTGCGCGTTCTTCGTCGAGGAGATCCAGCGGGTGCGCGAGGCGAAGGAAGCAGTCGCGCACGGCGACAGGGCCGCCTTCGTCAAGGCACTGAACAAGTCGCAGGCCGGACTACGAAACAGCTACGAGATCTCCTGCCCGGAGATAGACTGGCTCGTGAAGCGGGCTCTCGAGATAGACGGAATCGTAGCTAGCCGCATGATCGGAAAGGGATTCGGGGGGTGCACTCTCAGCCTGCTCGACGCGCGGGCTATGGAGGAGTACAAGGCGCGCCTCGAGGAATACGAGCGTATATTCGGGTTTAAGCCCAGCTCCTTGGAAATTTCCATCGGCGCTGGTATTATCGCCGAATAGCCCCCGTACCTGGCGGGCCCTAGGAGCGTCGATGAAGATCCTGCTAACGAACGATGACGGCTACTCGAGCGACGGCATAAAGGCCCTGGCGAGCGCGCTCGGCGCGTCGCATGAGGTGTGGACCCTGGCTCCGGACTCGGAACGATCGGGGATGAGCCATTCGATGTCGCTGAGGCATCCTTTGAAGATAAGGAAGCTGGCGGAGCGCGAGTACTCGTGCTCCGGCACGCCGGCGGACTGCGTGATACTGGCCGCCCATGGGGTCATCCCCTTCGTTCCCGATATCGTCGTCTCGGGAATCAACCGCGGCCCCAACCTCGGCACCGACCTCGTCTATTCAGGCACGGCGGCGGCGGCGCGGCAGGCGACGCTGAACGGCCTGCCAGGCATCGCGGTGTCGCTCGCCACCTATACCGGGCCTTTCAGGTACGGCGCGCTCGCGCGGCTCGTAGCCGAGAGGCTCGATTACTTCGTATCGCTATGCGGCCCCGAGGTGTTCGTCAATATAAACGCGCCAGACGCCGCCGAGGACTTCGACTACGAGATAGCCGAGGCCAGCCCGAGCAAGCGCATATATAAGGACACGCTCAAGTTCTTCGACGGCCCGGACGGGTACTCGTACTGCTTCTTCATGGACGGCCATGTCGATACCCACCGGGAGTCGGGCAGCGACGAGGATATAGTGACCAGGGGCTTGGCCTCCGTGACGAGGGTGCTCGCGTATCCGTGCTCCTTGGCCACGACCGATACTGTACCGCCCCAGCGCGAAAGGGACGGAGCCTCACGGTGAGGAACCAGGAGGCCTCGGGATTGAAGGCCCTCGAGAAAGCCGGCGCCGAGTATAGGGCCGGCGACTACGAGTCGGCGGTGGCCACCTTAACGGCCGCGACCGTCGACGAGGGCGATTATCTCGAGCTCTCATACCTCCTCGGGCTTTCGTACGCCCGCCTCGGGAGATTCGACGAGGCGCTGCTTTACCTCGAGCAAGTCGTCACGCAGAGCGACGATGACGAGCGATCGCGGCAATGCCGCTTCACGCTCGCCTACGTCTACGCTGTGACGGGGCGATCCAAGCTCTCGGAGTACGAGCTCAAGAAGCTCGTCGAGGCCTCGATAGAGACGACGCAGGTCTGCGCGGCCCTGGGCCACGCGAACTGGAAGCAAGGCAGGCTCGAGGAGGGGCTCCGCTGGTACGAGAAGGCGCTCGCCCTGTCGCCCGAGAACCCCACGGCCCTCAACGGGTACGGGTACCTGCTCGCGTGCTCGGGTAAGGACCTGGAGAAAGCGCTGACCTGCTGCAGGAAAGCGCTGGATGACGACCCCGACAATCCCGCCTACGCCGACTCCCTCGGGTGGGCGTATTTCAGGCTGGGCATGCTCTCGGAGGCCGGTCGGTACCTGCGCGCCGCGGCCGGGGCGCTCGCGGGCGACGCCGAGTCGCGCGAGCATATAGCGGAATTAGAGAAGGCGGCTCGCGCCCGATGAGAAAATTATCGACCTTAGCGATACTGCTGGTCTCGGTCTTCACGGCGGCCGCGCAGTTCGACTATTCCATCACCTCGCCGTTGGCCGCGGAGTCGTTCCGCATAGGCGTAGAGGCCTACGGCAGGGGACGCTTCGCCGAATCCCTCTCCCAGTTCGAGAGGAGCCTCGCCAGCGAAGGCGGCGACCCTCTGTGCCTCTACTGGCTCGGCAAGGCGTATTACAGGCTCGGTCTCTCGAGCGCGGCCTTCGACAGATGGAACGAGGCCGCAGCCAGGAGCGACGCCTCGCCGTTCGTCTCCAGCCGCCTCGAGCTCGCCGGCGCCCTAACCGATCCGGCGGGCCTGCAGGCTCCGAAGCGATACGTCAGGGTATCCGAGCTAAGCGGCTCGAGGGACAAGACAACGCTCTTCTCCAGGCCTTCATGGATAGAGCCGCTCCCCGACGGCAAGGCGATGATAGTCTCTCACGGTACTAACACGGTACTGGTCGTCGACGCCAACGCTAGGATAGTCAAGACGATGAACGGCGGATCGACGGGTTTCGACCGCCCCTTCGCTTGCGCCGTCCTCGATGACGGCAGCCTATTCTTAACCGAATTCCAGTCCGACAGGATAGCCCGTCTATCGCCGGACGGCAGGCTGCTCGGCTATTCGGGCGACGCCGAAGGGCCGGGACGCCTATCCGGCCCCCAGTACATCTGCGCCGACGAGGACGGCTTCGTCTACGTCAGCGACGTCGGATTCTCCAGAGTCGTCAAGTACGCCCGCGACGGTACCATGCTGCTATCCTTCGGGACGCCCAGCGCGACGTTCGAGGGCCTGCGGCTGCCTACCGGCGTGGCCGCCTTGGGCGGTAGGATTTACGTCGCCGACGCCGCGATGAAGGCGGTGTTCGCCTTCGACCCCTACGGCAATTACCTATCGCGGCTGGATACCCCCGAACTACAGAGGCCGGAAGGCCTGCGGGCCGTCGAAGGCGGGCGCCTCATGATAGCCGACGGCTCCCGGGTGCTCGTGGTGGACCCCGAGACGGGCGCTTCCTCGGAGCTCTACCGGTCGGAGAGGAAGAGGGCCCGGATAGTATCCGCCGCCTTCGACGCTAACGGAGAGCTCCTCGTCGCCGATTTCGATGCGTCGGAGGTGGCCTACCTCTCCGATCCGGCCTCTCGCTTCGCGGGACTCTCGGTAGAGCTCGGCAGGGTATATTCCGACGCCTTCCCCCGCGTCACCTTCGATATTAGGGTTAGGGACCGGTACGGGAGGCCGCTCACCGGGCTCGGTTCCGCGAACTTCTACGTCTCGGAGAGCGTGGTACGCAAGGAGAGGCGAATCGAGGGCGACAAGGACGTGGATTACCTGAGCTCGTCGATCAGGCCCGCGGAAGGTTTCGAGTTCGAGGGATCGCTAGACGACTCG
>Ga0180008_1000049_pt1 | contig 120750 bp, 129 predicted proteins | sample MM_PW_MetaG_FD_121121 | JGI IMG/M metagenome (GOLD analysis project Ga0180008, IMG submission 121121) | Groundwater microbial communities from the Aspo Hard Rock Laboratory (HRL) deep subsurface site, Sweden - MM_PW_MetaG | ecosystem: Environmental > Aquatic > Deep subsurface > Groundwater... | reverse complement strand
TGATGATGCGCCGGCGGATTACCGGATCGATGGGTGAACCGCATGAGGCCTATGAGTGGTGCATGCGCTACCGCCATACCGCTGCGATTGCCCCCGCACCGCCGCGTCTATCCCCTGAACAGTTTTAGGTAAACCGGTTTTGAGGCATTGTTTTTTACTATTTCATCGCACTCATATCATGATTTTTCCGCGTAGGCCGATCAGTAGGGCTTGTATCGGAAACCATTATTTAGAAAGGCAAACTCAATTGAATTCACCCGAGTCCTTCAACCCAGCAACCAATCAGAATCTCAAATCTAATCACTTCGCCGAGCATTGGAGCATTCTGTGCCTACTACTAGCTCCGCTGGCCTATTTTGGCTATCGATATATCGCTGATCATGTTTCCGTGCTGACAGGCGCGATGCTTTATTACGCATATAGCATCCCTATTGTGTACGTACCTGCCCTTGTGTTTCTTGGAATAATTTTCATCATCCAGAAGAAAGTTCTGTTTCCCGAGTTAAATTTCGTTGGCAATTTCTGCTGGAAGGACCTTGCTTATGGCCTGGCGGCGGTGACCATCCTTTATGTCGCGGTGTATCTAACGGCGCACCTGCTGGGCAATCCCCGAGAACCGAGCATGGTTTGGTTCTACGCTTTCAAAACCAACTCTCAGATTGCCATTCTGCTGATCACCGTCTTATTGCTTCCCCCCATTGTTGAAGAATTGTTGTACCGGCACTTCATTCTGACGAGTGTTCCGGTATTCAAGGGAAAAGTCACACCAGCACTCGCGATCCTGATCACCGCCGCATTGTTTTCTCTGGTACACAAGTATGAGTACCAACTAACTTACATTTCCCTATTTCTGGTGGGCATTATATTTGGAGTCGCCAGAGTTCGTTCGAAGGGCTTGCTCCTACCGATTATGCTTCACATGTACGCCATCGGATTTGTGCTGCTGGGCGACCAGGTTGCCAAACATATCGAGATCGCTCAACAACTGGGCCGCTGATCCCGCCCCGAACACCCGCAGGACTAGGACGGCGCAAAGAACCGCGGGTATTCAGCGTTGAGCACAGCACGACACAAGGATTATCCTCCACGGTGCCCCTCCAGCATCACGCTGAAAGGGCTGACCAATGAGGCCTTAACCATGATGAAAGATGGCGTAATTGAACACTGCGAAGCCGGTATTAACACGGTCTGCGACACGATTCTGCTGCTGACCGCAGCCGGCCAGAAAGTCGAGCACGCTGTGGAGGCCGCCCGGATTCTCACCCTGCAGTCGGTGAAAGATACCCTGGAAGAGAAACTCGGCAACCGAAGCGCATCGGAGATCACCCACACCCTGGCCAAGGAAAACGCTCAGGCTCCCACACCAACCCCTCAGCCCCAGACCGTAGATTGATCTGCAGCACCGGCCGGGAGATCACAGATAGCACGCTAGATCTTCCGAGCCGACCATCGCTTGACCTCATGATTCTTGGCGTGCAACCAATATTGGCATGAAGTAAACCCCCGCTTTTGCCTTGATCACCCTCCGGCCGCGTAGCGGCGCGTTACATGGCCTGGCGCAGCCAGGCGACTACACATACCAAAAAATACAACGTGGTCTGGGCAACCTTTTTAAGTCGGTCTGGACAACCTCATTTGGGCATTGAAATCAACCCAGCTCTCCTGATCGACTGGGGCAACCTCTACCTGATCTTCATCGACAAACCAGAACGCATGCCGGGGGGGACGACCAAAAGTAAAGTGCACACGCGCACGCCCTTCGATCATCTCAGCCTTCATCACGCTCACCTCTGGCCACAGTACCAGGGCGATCTCTACGGCCTCATCCAGGACAGCCTGCACCAAGCCCCGATTGCCGGTGAATTTTTCCTCGCAGGCAGATGTGCAAAACACTTCACTGCCGCTGACAACCATCTTATCGACGGCTGTGATCATCTCTTGGCAGTAGAAGCACTGCACGCTGAGTCCATGCTCCACCCTGACCGACCAAGGAATCCGGCCAGGCTGCGCATATTGATCAGCCCAAGGGGCTCGCTTGCATTCGGCTGAACCGTCCGGGCTGGAACAGACCAACGCAGAGAGCATCTCACGGGCTTGGTTTGTTGAAATGGCGAACACCACTTCGCGCTGCTGGCCTGTAGCCTCGTAGGCGAGGAGCAGGCTTTTTGATTTAGCCATGGACGAAACTCGCGGGGGGCGATGAGAGCGGCGACGATCCAATGATCCGGGCTGAGGGTAGCGACATAGTGTCTCCAATGGGCCTTATGAGTATTTTGGCGGCTGCGCCTATCCATACCAATGCTTTCGTGTATGCTAAAGCATATGCGTTATTTTGTCCGCCCGTAATAGCAAGTCCGTGAGACCCGAGGAGACAACGATGGCCACAAAGGCCCAGTTTGACGACGCCGCCAGACGTTTACTTGGCGAAGAAAAGTATTCCAACCTGCTCAATTCAGGATTTACACGCCCAGATTTCTGCCGGGAAATTGCCCAGGATGAATTCGTGGCCAACTTGTTCGCTACGCCAACGAAGCAAGTTGATCTTGAAACTATTCGCCACGTTGCCGATCGCCTCTGGAAGGGTGATGGCTGCACCGGGCTAATTGAATAGGGAATAATCCCCTGCACACAGTGCCGTGACCACTAGGAATTCCCTCATGAGCAAGCAGCCTCCTCCGCTATCGTGGCGCATTACACCCGAACAGGTACTGGAAGCGTTGCGCTTTTACGGCGGCAAAGAGCTCCAGGCAGAACAGACCAAGCTCTCCAGCGCGGCCACGCAGCTTGAAAAGCTCAGCACCGGAAAACTTGCCCAGTTCCTCGATCAAGATGAACGAGAAACCATCCAGCGCGCCGCGAAGCTGGTTCGCGAGCTGAATATTCGCGTCGAGCATGCCAAGGAGATCAAGGTTCGCGAGGAGAAACGCCTGGAGCGTCAGCGAGAGGCCTATTACGCCGCAGCCACCCGAGCAGTCAATGGACGCTTCCCGGCAATACCCACAGATGCCGTGGATTTACCGGAAAGGTTACTGGTCATCATCGAGCTTCACCTGGGCCTATTCGAAGGCAACTTTCTGGATGGTTACTATGCAGGCGATTTGACTGCACGCTTTGGCAGAAACTTTGACCGCTGGCAAAATGGTCGCGACTCGCTGCTTTATTTGGTAAATACATCCCTCTCCGAGATCAAACGCGACCTTGAGGATCGCTTGCATTACGTGCGGTCCCAAACGCCTGATCCAGCTTTAGCGTTACAGGAAATGCTGGAGGCTGCGAGAACGAAGCGTGACCAGGTACGCGCAAAGAATCTCGCATTGTTTGACCGCATCGAGCATTTGCTCGCCATCGAAAAAGCAGACAACGTGGAACGGCTGCCGATGCAAAAGAAACCTGGCGGTCGGGGTGCATGACCAGTCCGTAGTTAATGAAGATCTCGCGCCGGCAGATAACTCACCAGGCAGATGACCCCTTCAGTTCTCCATCTGGTGATCAAGGACCATGAATTGGTCCGCCGTTGGCTCCAGGAAGCACGACTGGCGGAAAAAACCTTCGAGGCTGTGCAGCGCATAGTCTGCCTCAAAGTTTGTATCAACCCCGAGTTCCAGACGATGAAGGACGGCCTCGGCAGTACGCAGCGTGACCAGCTCAAACTCACCTGCAGGGCTCTTGTCCTTAACTGAGTCGACCAGGTCCTGGACTTTCTGTCGAACCCCTCTGTATTGCCCGGCGCGGGCCTCCATCAGCGCAACTTCCTCGCTCCCGTTAAATCTTCGAAAAAACTCGTCCGAAGTAGCCACCGATAGTCCGGGCAATGCGCGGCCGAGGGCTTTCTTGGCCATGGCCATGCCGTAACCCGCCTCCTGCGCCGTGAAGCTCTCTCGAAAGGTGAACCCATGCAATGTTGCAGCGCCAATCAGCAAAATGCTGTGCGCCAGATGGCCATAAACCCCTTCTGTGCTTAACGCTCCGCCATTCGAGCGTCGGTCCAGACGAAATGACTGGCCGCACTCACTATCAACGCCGTTCAACTCGATCGCTACGGGCAGCGCGTCAAACCCATCTCCAAGCCCCGGAGGCAATGGCCGGTCAAAGGCTTCCTCTGCCTCCATCCGTCGCCCGTCGCAGTCCCCCACGGGAATCGACGGGCTATGCGAGAGAAGCAACGAAACGCCAATACAGAAGGCGTTCCACTCCGCCGGCTGGATCGGCTGACTGAAGGACCAGCTCATGCTCACGCTCATACCCCTCCTAAAATCTTCTTTTGCAATTGCAATAGGATAACTAACTGACTATAGTTTCAAAGCATAGCGCTGGCATGAAAAAAACGGAAGAATGGCCCGGGCAATTTTCCGCCCATCACCTGGAGTAAGGCATGATCACCACCCCCAACGATTTGGGCGTACCAGAAAAAACAGATGACAAGGCGGTCATGCACTCTCCGTCTCGGAACGATATCGCCACTGCCCGCAGTGAAGCGTTCGAGCTGGCTATCCAATACCTCGAAGAAATGCGCCGCGGCTTTCTCGCCCATGCAGAACACATTAAGTCTTCCAACATGAGCCCGGAATTTCATTCTTCGGCCATGGCATCAGCAACCAAACATGCTGAATTCGCTGAGGATATTCGCCGCATCAGCCGCGGCGAACTGCCGGTGTATGGCTCGCCGAAATACAAAGCAGATCTCCAGAGCAAACTGATGAGCAAAACTTCATGAAAAGCTTAATCCCCTTCCTCGTCCTCTTTGTTTACGCGGTGTCCGCCGAGGTGCAGGCAAACGCATACAGCCCAACTTCGCAAGTCGAAGACCTGGCGCTGCAGTACGCGCAAGCGCGTTGCGGAGAGATCCAGGCCGGTTCTGGCGAAATCCGGGCTAACAACAACGACAAACTGCACTGTCAGTATTTACAGGAGATGCTCGTATCCCCCTGCAGCAACCAAGGCGCCTGTGCTGACTACAGCACTTGGGTTAATGAGTTGAAACCCGCCATTTCTCCGAATGACCGAAACTTTGATGAACTCCTGAAACAACGCGGGACTGACTTTCGTCGCTCCCTCTCCCCCCGCAAACGCTGATAGCGGCTTTCGCCAAAGGAATTCCTATGCCTCTTCGTCACGCAATCGTCCACTTTATCGACAAAAAACCAGACGGCTCACCAGCGGTGCTGCATGCGGCGCCGAGCGAGCTGGCTGAAAGCCAAGCGACCGAGAACCTGTTGAATGACCTCAACGAGAGCTACAACGCCAAACAAGGCAAGGCCTGGGGCCTGTTTCATGCAGAATCCGGCGCGTACCCGTTCAGCGGCTGGTTAAGGGAATACCTGGCGCAGACCACTGATTTCACCGCTTTCAGTCACATCGCAGTCGAGCATCTGCAAAAGCTGATGGAAGAATCCAACCTCTCGGTCGGTGGCCATGTACTGTTCGCGCATTACCACCAAGGCATGACCGATTACCTGGCCATCGCCCTGCTGCACCACAGCGAAGGCGTGGCGGTGACCGATCAGTTGGACGTGACCCCGTCGCGACATCTGGACCTTGGCCAGTTGCACCTGGCTGCGCGCATCAACCTCTCCGAGTGGCAGAACAACAAGCAGTCCAAACAGTACATCTCGTTCATCAAGGGCAAAAACGGCAAGAAGGTTTCGGAGTATTTCCGCGACTTCATCGGCTGCCAGGAAGGTGTCGACGGCCCGGGCGAAACCCGCACCCTGCTCAAGGCCTTCAGTGACTTCGTCGAAAGCGAAGACCTGCCGGAAGAGTCCGCCCGGGAGAAAACCAAGACCCTGGTGGATTACGCCAGCAGCCAGTCCAAACTCGGCGAACCGATGGGCCTTGAAGAACTCTCGGAGCTTATCGACGAGGATCGTCCGAAAGCCTTCTACGATCACATCCGCAACAAGGACTACGGTCTATCACCGGAAATCCCCGCGGACAAACGCACCATGAACCAATTCTGCCGATTCACCGGGCGCACGAATGGCTTATCCCTCAGCTTCGAGGCGCACCTGCTGGGCAACACCATCCAGTTCAATGAAGAGGGTGGCACCTTGACCCTGCGTAACCTGCCGACGCAACTCATCGACCAGCTGCGCCGCGCCAAGGCCTGACCAGTGCGCCCCGGCCATGGGGCGCCCCTCTCTAACACTCTGAAGCGGTGAATCTATGGGAATTTCAATCGGGGGCGTAATCCTCAACCAGCGTCAGCTCGACGCTATCACACCGGTCATGAATGACCTGCTGCAAGGCAAAGTGAAGCAAGTCAACCTCGACGCTGCGTGTCTCGCAGCCATGGCGGACGCAGGATGCCCAGTGGGCTATGACCAGGGCCTGGATAAAACTTTGTCGCTGGACGATCGTGCCCGACGTTGGATCGTCGACGGCCGGGTTGGAATGTCATCGAAAGCCATCTGGGCGCACATGACGGGCACCCCGAGTGAGTGCATGTCCGCACCTTCTGACCCTGACGATCTGAATCGCTGCCTTCTGCTGCTGGACCTGATCCCGGAATGGACTGCACGCATGGGCGAAATGGCTACGCACGGCAACGAATGGCAGGCGCTTTCGCCTATTTGGACCGACCTTGCGAGCACCTTCATCGCTGAAGCTGGTCTGGACTGGTGCAAGGGCAAATCCGCACCAAAAACTTACCAGATGATGAAATCCGCTATTGGCGGCAAGGGGGTGAACCGTGGCTGACACTCAACGGAATGGCGAAGCCGGATCTGCAGGTAACCCTCCACAGGCGTTCCCATGGCAGTACGGCGGCATGAACTTCCGCTCCCGCGGTGAACTTGAGCGCATCGTCGAACGGCTGGCCAACGGCCCAACCCGTCAGCATACAAAGGCCGCAGCTGAGCTGGCACATGAGGCGCAAGCTGCGCGCGTGATCAGCAACGACCAGGCCACCGAACTGAAGGCAAGGCTACACCTGTAAGCGCCGGTATCAGTCCACGCGGTACACCCAAAAATCAACAGGAAGCGCACATGTCTGCCCACCTCATTGATGACCGTTTTGTTTTGCCACACCTACGGGGGCTCGCTGGGCTTAACTCCAACTCGGGCAAGCGCTACTTCTCGGCAGCGGAAGTTGACCTGGATAGCTACGATTCGATCATCGTCTGCGCGTCCGGCGGCAAGGACTCAATCGCGAGTCACCTCCGCCTGCTTGAGTTGGGTGTTGATCTGTCGCGGGTGGAGTTCTGGCACCACGACGTCGATGGGAATGAAGGCAGCCAGCTTATGGATTGGACGTTCATGCGCGACTACAACCGCAAGCTTGCTCAGGCGCTGAATGTCCCGCTGTATTTCTCCTGGCTCGACGGTGGCTTCGAAGGCGAAATGTTGAAGGAGCAAAGTTATAGCCGTCCACATAAGGTCGAAACCCCGGATGGCCTTATCACCCTGGAGCGTGACAGCCGCCGCGCTCAACCAGGCACTCGCCTTCGCTTTCCTCAGTTGTCGCCTTCGCTGCAGACTCGTTGGTGTTCAGCCGCCCTGAAGATTGACGTCGGCCGGCGCGCCCTCAACAACCAATCACGATTCGAGAACAAACGCACGCTGTTCATCACTGGCGAGCGGCGAGAAGAAAGCTCGAACCGCGCGAAATATAACCAGTTTGAGCCCCATGCATGTGACCGGCGGACGGGTCGCCTCGGTCGAAGTGTGGATTCATGGCGGCCAATCCTTCACTGGTCAGAGGAAGACGTCTGGGCCATCCTGGAGAGACATAGAGTGGCACCGCCGGTGCCCTACCGTCTTGGCTGGTCCCGCAGCAGCTGCATGACCTGCATCTATAACAGCCCCCGGGTCTGGGCCACGATCGCCAAATATTTTCCCGAGCGCTCTCGGGAGATCGCTGACCATGAAGATCGTTTTGGGGTGACCATTTCACGGAGCCGGATCAACGTGATTGATCTCGGTGCCACCGCACAAGCCTTGATCATTGATGACCAGGAAGCGTTGCGCCAGGCCGCCGAGTCAACCTACCAGTTACCGGTTATTCTTCCCGCCGGCACGCAATGGCAATTACCGATCGGAGCGTTCAACGGAGAAAAGTGCGGTTCCGACTGAAGCACCGGAGAAGACCAGGTACGTGCACGGCCGGATACACACTCACCATAAATTGGCCGCTGGACCTACGTCCCGCGGCCTTTTTTTGCCACCAACTATACTGACCCATAGCGCCCAACAACTATGGGGATCGAAATGAACAAAGTGATGTTCTTCCTGTGGATAGCGAGCCTCAGCGCCGGCATCCTTTGCACTCAGGCAAATGCAGAAACGAAGTCCGCGCCCCGGAGCACTCCTGCTCCCACGTTCAATCAGCCAAACGCTCCGGTGAGATCTCAGTTCAAGAGTCCCCAGCAAGCAGTGCCAAAACCACCGCAAGCCATCCCCAGTCAGGGCCGGTTCGGTAGCTCAACATGGAACCAGGTTGAACCTGTTCCAGAGGGCACGACTCGCTTCGGGAGCCCTCCACTTGATCCGCCCAAGAAAGGACAGACGCCCTAATTCAAAAGCGTCGTAGCAACCTCGCGGACGAAATGCCCCCACATCAGCGAGATCCAGCCCATCACCGCCAGACAAGGGCCGAAGGGCATCATCCTGCTCGCGCCGTTACTGTTACTCCCTGGATTCAACGCTTGGAGGGCGAAGAACGCACAGCCAAGCAGGCAGGCGCCGTACAAGATGACGGGCACCAGCTGCCAGCCACACCAGGCCCCCAGCGCGGCGAGCAATTTGAAGTCCCCATGCCCCATCGCCTGCTTGCCGCTAAGCCGCATAAACACCGCGCTGATTGACCACAAACCGGCATACCCAATCACTGCGCCCCATAATGCGTCGTCCAACGTGGCGTACACTCCCGTGGAGTTGAGTACAAGCCCAATCCAAAGCAGCGGCTGTACCAGGCAATCAGGGATCAGCTGGTGTTTCGAATCGATCAGACTGATCGACATCAGCAGCCCTGTCAGAGCGAGCAGTCCCGCCGTTTGGACGGTGAGTCCAAAACGCCATGCCACAACGGCGAACAAAATGCCGGTGACCAGTTCCACCAGTGGGTAACGGATGCTGATAGGGGTGCGACACGACGAGCACTTCCCTCGCAGAGCCAAATAACTGAAGACCGGGATATTTTCCCAAACTGCTATTGGGTGGTTGCAGGCAGGGCAGCATGACCTGGGCACCGAAAGATTCAATCGGGGGACCTCGGCCGCCGGAGGCAGATCCAATTCGGTTCGGGCGGCGGCGGTCCATTGCCTTGAAAGCATCACCGGCAGGCGATGGACGACAACGTTGATAAAGCTACCAATGATCAACCCCAGAATGAATGCATAGCTCACCAGCAGCGACAGCGGGCTTTGAAATGACAGCGCCTGCATTCAAATTTCCCTCCCGGCCCGGGCAAGTGCTGGGTTCATCCAGAACCCCTGAAAGGGCCTGAAAAGCTCAGCCCCTCCCCGGAGATATTCCAGCATAATCTCAACGCAGAGCCAGCGTCGCTCGTTGAGCTCGGCCGCCAAACCCGTAATGATGCGACCTCCGAACAAGTCGACGACCAAATCGCCCGGCTCGGTGAGAAACCGAATAAAAAACTCCGGAATTGCTAACGGCCAACCGGCACCGTGGGTCGGTAGTTCAAGAGCCTGCAGGACCTTCCGATGCTCTCGCCCGATCGAACACGCGTGTCCCGCCTGCAGAATATTGCGCGGGATCCGGCCTGCAGTGACATTGCCAAAACTGCCTTTACGGATTCGGTAAGCTCCGTCGCCGTAGACCGCTTCGCGGTTCTCCCCGCCCTGGCTCATCAACTTCAAATGACGTTCAGTGTGAGGTTCCAGCACCCGCCGGTTATCCGCTTTGCATTTCAGCGGATCGCGGGCGAACCAGAGACAGGGCTCCCAGCAAACGTTGAGCTGATTACGCGCCTTGGAGGCCCACTGAATCGGACCTGGTGCCTTGCTCGGGTTCTGCCAAATGACGCGATCCATCAAGGAAAGGCCAAGACGGTCCTCCAAAGCGATAGTCACCCGTTCCAGATAAGTCGAGCGCGCTGGCGAGCGCTCCAAAAAAACGTCGTTCGAAAGGTTCAAGACTAACGAGCCCGACTCGGCCATGCAGGGAATGATTGGCTCCAGAACGCAGCAAATGAAATCGACATATTCCGCGCAGGTGGGATTGCCGTATGCCCGGGGAATTCGAAGTGGGTATGGCGCTGAGGTCAAAAGCAGTTCGATGGGTTGTTCCAACCCTTCAAGGGCGTCCGGGCTCGTTCCCCACAGCGCCATCCCGAGATCAGTGCTGAACCCTAGCAAAGTCACCCCGGGTCGAGCTTTATGAAGGCCTTGCTTGGTGCGTTCAGTAAGCCGCCAGGCTCCTCGCATTCCGGGGACCTTTTCGATCACCCCAAGATTCTTCAGTGTCTGCTGCTGCCAACGAATAGCGCGCTTGGTAGGGCTTCGCAAGCTGCCGGCGGAACCAATGGGCATGCGGTGGTTCAACGTCGCCTCATTGATGCCGGCGCGCTTTGCCACCATCTGGTAAAGCCTCGAATTGGCTACGGGTGTATCCGGATCATCCCGATACGTTTCCATCACATGGGTGAACAAATTCAATTGCGAACAGGTGGCAGTGCCGACGCAGGACATTGCAAAGATCCTTTTGGGTGAGGTTTGCCCGGACCGCGCGGGACATAAATGTAGCCCCACTCTATAGTTCATATGGATAAAAAAAAAGACTGCTGATATTCTTTTGAGACTATTAATTTATACGGGTATCAGCCATGTCGCTCTCTGAAGCCGCCCCTCGCGTCAATTACGTCTACCTTGTGATATCAGTCATCACCGCGGTGCTCATGGGCTACAAATTCGGTCCCGTATATGCTCTGGTCGGTCTCCCGGCTTACCCCCTGATCGCGTTTCTTGAGCAGCTGTATGAACAACTGCCTCAACGGCTTCATTCAATCGCTCCCTGGGCGACACTGCTCCTGCTGTTCATCCTCTGCGCAACACTGATGATTGTCGCCGGCAAAGCCATGGCCGAAACCATCGAACCAGCGGAGACCAAGCCGGCGGGATCCGTAAATCCGTTTTCCGCAGGCGACGAAACAGTCGCCTCGGTTGGCCGCATCTACGTCATGTTTCAACAACAACTCGCGGAGCGCGCTGGCAATGAGAAGTTCGACAAACTCGCCTGGATGAAGGCTATGCAAGATTGCTCCAGCCAATCGGCAGACCCCAAGATCACCGAAGCGGCCATGTCGGAAATAGCCGCGTGCGCCGATGCGCACGCTACAAAATACGCAACCGTCCGGACTGCTGCAGAACGATGAAAAGGCTACTCATTGCCAGCGTTCTCTCCGCGGTGCTGACACCAGTGGCCCAGGGCGAACCGCTCACCGCGAAAGAGATGCCCTACCTGCATGTGATGCTACTCCGGGCACAGGCTGGCCCGGAGCAAATCGCGACGACACTATCTCAGTTAAGTCTGGCGTCCAGTGGCAATGCGTATCTCCTGCCCGCGGAGCATGCTCAAGCTGAACAACTGCTTCAGGTGCTGGCCCCTATTCATCCCAAGGTCCTTGCAGATAGCGACGTGAAGCCATCCCTGGCCGCAAATACGGCGATGGATGCGGTTGTGGAAAATGGAGGCCTGCGCATCCGAACGAAAACAACCAGCATCAGCGGCGAGCGACTGAAATTATGGCTGGGCATCGAGCGCTCCACGCCAGGCGGCGGACCTGCAAACACTGTCGATCGAACAAGCGTCCCGGCTGAGATTGCCTACGGGGAGGCCTTCGTGACCACCACGACTTCCGGGCTGATCGTGGCGATCATCCCTGGCGCATTCGACTCTATTGAAGAACCTCCCGAGCCTGATGCCCTTCCACCCGCCGAGGGCCGAAGAGTTGATCAGACATTGGATGAACCACATCGAATTATCTGGGACACCGCGGCCCCCGATGCCGCCATGTGAACGGATCCATCCTGATAGGAAAAAGTCGAGGACTTTGCCATGACCGCAGCAGAGATACGCACCGGCTGTAACATTTCCCCAGGCACAGGGATTGGAGATCTGTTGAGTGCGATTGCTCCAAAGAACTCACCTGCGTTCTCGGCCAATCTGCATCGCTGGATGCGAAGTCACGGGCGAATAGGAGACACCGTTTACCGTCTTGATGCCGGTAGCAAGTTGGCCAGGGTCTACGGTGCTGGAACACTGTTCCTCGGTCAGCCATATGCTGATTACAGCGGCGATTCTGACTTTTCAGGTGTTCTGCTGATGGGGGTGCTGTGCAACGGCTCCAGCGCGACACGAGTGTGTCTTGGCGGCGCTGCGCCGGCGCTGGTCGAAATCGAGAACTTTTGGGACCAGTACAAGCAAGTAGGTCGGTGCGCTATCGACGTGAACCACTCTGTCGGGTTCAGAGATGAAGCACAACGATTCCACCTCGTGGATGGCCAACGGACCTGCAAATGGTGCGCGGCTCCAACAGTAATGACAACACCTCCACTGTTGCAATAACTGGAAGGAAAACAGCGGATGAGAACGAAGCTGGATAAGATTTTAACCAAAGCCATAACCGGCCAAGTCTCACTTGGAATTCGGAGACGACTTAGCCAAGGTGAAACGATAATTGTCAAAATTGGAGAAGATGTGCTGACCATGTGTATTCAAGGTGATCATGCGCAACTGAAACGAGACGACAATGTGGTCACTGAAATGCCATTCATACCATGGGGCGCCGAGGATGAAAACTACGAGGCGATGATCGAAAAGTTCGGAGATACCGGAGAAATCGATGATGGCTGGTTTCAAAGGGCCTCGGCCAACTTTCATTCACGCTTTGCTTAGACTCTTCCAGGAAAGTCTCTGCACACCAACGGCCCTTGATTGGGCCTTAAACAGTACCAGGGCACTGCTGCCTATTTTGTGGAGAGCCAAATGAGCAAACTCAGCCATATTAATACCAAGATGCCAATCACCTTCTACGCCTGCGTGGCTGAGATAGACACCGACCCAGAAATGGTTTCCTTGGCGGAGCAAATGAAGATGCCCCGCCTGCTCAATTGCACTGTTCCCCTGGCCGGTGCTGAAATTGTCATACGGGAAAGCGTGGAAGTTACGAATTGGTTGCGATCAAGCCCGCGGTGGAGCGCTCGAATTGAGGAAACGCTTCAGTGCATGGCTGAAGATGCTGATGGTCGGCCTTTGCTCACAGCATTTATGCCCATTGATGAGCTTGTAATGCTCGCAGAAGACTTGAACTCGGACTTTGCTGCGTTGGACTTACGCCCAACTTTCGTTGAGTGGCAGGCAATGGGGGCAACCGAAGGCTGCTTTGATGGGTATCGGCTTGATTTTGACGCCATCGAGGCCGTCGAATCGGCAGCCAGTGAAGTGGGTGCGGACCTCACTCAAGAGGTCTAGGAAAAATCGCCCATGACGCAGCTGATCGAGGTGCTACGCGCAACCGCCACAAAGTGGCGGGCAGGTACAGGCAACGCTGATAGCGGATATACCCTCTCAACCTAAAGCTGGCTGGACTAGTCCATGATCATCACGAAGCGCAAACACAATCTTCAGATCGCATTGCTTGAAGCCAAGTTGGCCAGCAGCGCCACGCTAATTGCCCAACTTGAAGCGCGCGCCATCCTGGCCGAGCAATCAGCATTAAAACTGGTAGAAGAATCAAGGCAGAGCCTGCGGCAGGCGTCCGCGTACAGTACTGCAGGAGAAGCTGCATACGCGTACGCGGATGAGTTTGATGAGTGCAAGCCAGAATGGGCCAGCGCTAACCAGGACTTATGGGAGTACGCCGCGTGCGGAGCGATCCTCTTCGGCCAGCAGCACGCTGCCAACGCTCAGATTGCCTTCTTCAAATTGGGAGCCTGTGTGCCCTACTACGTTGATGTCGACAATCAAAACAAAGTGATGGCAGCGGAACTGACGGATCCCGTAAACGGCGGTATCACGATCACAGTGGACGGCGAATGTTTGAGGCACTTGGAAATTGAAGGACTGGAGAACACCATTCAATGGTTTTCCAATCTGGTCACATCCCCGCCGGGTTGGCTTGGCGTCTAAGTTGTCGTCACCGAGCATGCCGACAAAGGCCCGCAAGTGCGGGCCTTTTCATAACGCACAATTAGCTGCGTCGAACGCGGCGGTTAGGGCCCATCAAAACCGACCCCCTGGTCAAGAAACGCATCGCGCGCTAACGCAGCCTCGGGATAGACCTCTTTCAACTGCTTCAGGTCCGACACGGCGTGACGTAGCCAGGCCGCAGCAAAGTTCGGATTCTTGGTAAACATCGAGGCCATCCGACTGTCAACAAAACGCGCCATTTCGCTGCTGAATTTGTCCTGGGCGTCGGGCGCCTGCATCCGCAGGATCGCCGTGTCTACTCCGGCTAGAAAGTCCTCGTCTGTTCGGCCGTAATCGGCGACCTTTTGAGCCACCCACTCGTAGTTCGGTTTGATACCCTTTTCGGACAAAAACCGGACATCCCAAACATCCCGGGCTTTCAAGTGCGTTCGAAGTCCTAAGGCAACGAGCTTGTCTGAGTAGATCTCCTCCTGACTCTCGGCGATTACAACGATGCCCTGCAGTCCTTGCTGATGCTCATAGGGACTCCGGATCACGACCGGGGTGGGATCAAGGGAGGGGACGTTGCAGACCTCAAAATTGATGCGCTGCATCTGAGACTCCCAAGGCACCTTGATTTTGAACGCCCAGCGCTTGACGTCGACTCCATCACCCAGCTCCGTATTGGGCCCGGCCACGGCATCAAACCCGATCCCATAACGAGCATTCATCGCCTTTTCAAGAATGCTGGTCAGATGCACGATATTCAATGGCTCGGGCGAGCCGGAGCCGCAGACGAAATCCAAATCCTCCGAAAGACGTGTGCCGGCGTAGCAAGCTCTGAGTGCCGTCCCGCCCTGGAAGATCAAACGATCGCCCAGGTCTGAATTGGAAAGCGCGTTCAAAATCTCGTAGTGCAGAATTTCCTTGAGTACTACGGGTTGAGCCAGTTGATTGTCCGTCTGACGCATCGCCTGCGCGACATGGTCCTTCAAAGTGTGAACGCTCAAAGGCGGTGCTCCTCGATCAGGTGGTCATAATTGCGCTCGTCTACCGGGCGCACCAGGTCAATATTTCGTCCAATTGCGAGCAAGTCCGAAAGCGCCAGCTCCGGGGGCGCCACTCTGATTTGTCGTTCCGGGTCTAATTTTGTGAGGCAATACCGCTCCTCAAAAAATTTATCACCGGATACTCGATTGAACTCAATCATCCCCAAGGGGGTCTCATAGAGGGCTGAACGCCCGGTGGTAACGAAGGTGAAGCGGTTAGGAATTTGGCTGATCCAGTCGACCTCGTGGAGAACCGATTCCAACGAGAGGTAAGACGGTGAGTTGGGGCGTAGGATCGCTGATAGTTGTACGAGGGCATGAATGGGCCTTTCCGCTCGCTCGTTGAGGTAGAAGCCGCGGAAAATCTGCCGCACACCCAGCAGCTCTGCGTTTCTACCCAGGTAAACATTCAGGGAGTGCTCCGCCAGACCGCTCAACCGGGCCAGCGACTTGATGTTGAACACCCACACCTGCTTAGACGCAAATGCCTCAAGAGCTTTGATGATGACCGATCGGGTGGTCTGTCTCATGTAATCGTTACCTAAAATCCATGCAGTTACATTATCGCATCACCCAAACAAAATCGACTTCACTATACGCTTAGACCCCGCGCTTCTCTTGCAATCGCGAAATGCAAGCGATGGACATAACAGCGCCGGGATCAGCTATAATCGGTGCATCTCGATGAATTTCAATCGACACGATATTGCCCGGAAAGAGGCTCTCCATGATCATAAGCAGTTACACCGCACAGTTGTGTCTCGATGACAATAAGGCACCCGTTTGCGCGATGCTCGTCCTGGATGGCCTGGTAAAAACCGCTCCCGAGAAGGACCAGGTGGTCACCGCTGCGCTGAGTAGCGACCACCAGCTCACCATCGAATATGGCGGCGAATCGATTTCGCTGCAGCAGCTTCACATCGATATCTGCAAATCCCTTCGGGACGGGACGCCCTTACTCATCAAGCACGAGGGTTCCGGTTACGAAATCCTCGTGCCAGTGACCTTGTGAGTAGGTAGACAAAACATGCGTAAGCCTCAGAAAAATATTTTGCAAAGCTTGGGTGCCACCTCAGCAGTCAGTTACTGGCACGGCGAAATTTCGCTGAAACGGGCGATTCAAGCAGCAGTGGTTGCGGGTCTTGCAGGCCTGGCCATCGGTCATTTTAATGCAGATCACTCCACCGACCTTCTCCAGGCCCAGACGGCGCCCGGCAGCCTGACGTTTCATGATGCCGGCATCAGCCGCATCTCTAACATCAACCTGACTGTCGATACCAGCCAGGGGGTGACCGGCTACTTTCAGCGAGACACCTACGCACTTGACGGGGAGTTTCGCAAAGCACTGGAAAATGAGATCAATACCGTAATCGCTCAAGCTGAAATTGCGGGCTCGTGGGACATCTACATGGCTGCTCGCCTGACACTGCTCTACATGAGTGAGGATCCGTTCGAACGCCAAGTGGGGAACGCCACGCTCACCTACATCCAGAACAACCAGCACGCAGCGGCCGGCGAGCTTCCGCGAGCGAGCTATTACACACGAGTGAAAGCGACCGAGATCGAGGCTGATCGACAGATCTTTGCGATGGCCGACCAAATGGCGGAAGCGCTTCGCAACGGAGGCAAAACGCCGATCACCCGCCGTGCGGCAGAAAATGCGCTCCTCTCGTTCTGTCACGATCCCGACCGACTGCTTGCCGCTTTCAACGTGGCCAAGGGCGTTGAGGAAGGACCGCCGAATATTCGCAACATCCTGCCATTGGTTCAAACGGCCATCCAGGTTGAGACGACTCGCCTTTCGTTGACTAGCATGTCAGGCCAAATGCTTCGGAACACTGAAGTAGCCACCAACCCTGCTGTCCAGGCGTTGACCCTAAGTCGCCGACTGAACATTCCAGTCGCTGTTCGCTCCTACAGCGGTGAGTTTGCAGATCACTACATCCAGGGAAACATTGAGCCCACAGAGCAGACACTGAACTCGAAGATCAAGACTGGTTTTGATCTGAGCGATGGCCTGGCAGTTACCGGGCGAGGGGTGATTCTGAACCAGGTTCCTCTTGAGCATGAACAGTCAGTGCAAGTTCCAGAAATTCGGTACTCCGTGCTGAAGGTGATTGAGAACGAAAATCTGCTCGATCACGACGACCCCTCCTACACAGCAGACTTCAAAGTCTCGATGTAACCCCCACAAAAAAGGCCGCACTCAGTTACATATAGCACGTAAAAGTGCGTAATTTTGATAAGAAGCCACCTTCGGGTGGCTTTTTCTTGATCTTTCCGCCATATAGGTAAATAGTATAATCCATGTAATTTGTGTAAGGGGGTGGCATGGCTTCGGTTAGCGTCGTCGCAAAAATCGTAGAGGACAACACAGGGGTCGCAAGCGAGCTCCCTTTGCTGATAACAGAGGAGGGGGAGCTTTCTCCTCTGACCGACTACCTCTTGTACCTACACGCCAATGGGCGCTCCAAGTCGACGCTTGAGAAAACGGTTCGTGCGGTGGCGATGCTTCTTGACTACATGGAAGCAAACGCTGATGCGTTCACAGACCCCGAGAAGTTGTTCCAGGCGTTCGTCAGGCGGCTGTACAGCGGGACAGCTTCGGAGGCGGGCCTAGACCCTTCCGGTCTGTACTGGGTGCCCGCCTCCGAAGCGACAGTGAGAGAGCGCATCATCGCACTCACGGGCTTCACGGAATGGCTTGCTGATAAGCAGGGCACCAAGCCGCTGAACCCTTTACGCAAAGCCACGCCTCACGAAGAGCGCCTCAACTACGCGGCATGGTTTCGGCGAAATCAGAACGATTTCCTAGGCCACATCAAAGACAAGTCAATCAGCACCACCGTCAAGCGTGCGCGGAGCATCAAGGGCCGCACCCCGCTGGCGAAGACGGAGGATGACGCGATCTCCTTTCCGAATGCCAAATTCGAAGCCTTCTTCACCCAAGGCATCGGCGGCGCCAAAGATCCCCGAGTCGCTCTGCGGGACAAGCTGATTCTCCTTTTAATGCACGGCGCGGGGCTTAGGATCAGCGAGGCCATGCTGCTGTGGGTCACCGATGTTTTTGAGAATCCCGCCGACCCAAGCCAAGCGCTTGTACGCATCTACAGCGAGCGCGAAGGTGTTGCCCCCGAAGGCTGGAAGAGTCGCAAGGGCGAGCGAACCCGCAAGGTGTATCTGAAAGAGAAGTACGGGCGCATACCTCGCTGCGAGATGAAGGGGACGCAGTACCTGGGCTGGAAGGCCAAGCTTGTCGATGACAAGGACGGCTACTTGATTGCGCAGTGGTTCCCAGTCGATTTTGGCCGGGTTTTCATGGCCCTATGGAAGACCCACCTGAAATACCGCGCAACAGCGGACGCGCATCACCCCTACGCATTCATCAGCTTCGACAGCAAGGCGTTTGGCAATCCTTATACGATCAACGCCTTTAATCAGAACTATGCCGCCGGTCTGCGCCGCATCGGCCTGGAGCCGAACAAAGCCGAGGGGCTCGATCCCCATGGGCATCGGCACAACTACGGGCGGCGTCTGACCCAGGCGGGCATCGACCCGCTGATCCGAAAGAAATGCCTTCACCACAAGTCCCTTGAGTCGCAAACGGTCTATACCCTGCCGGGCAACCAGGACGTTTCGAACATGCTCAGCGCGGCCTCCGAGCAACTGGCGCGGCCCGACGCCAAGATTATGGTCACGGACTGGAAGGCACTGGTTGAGCACGGCTTTGAGGACATCGATCCGCAGGGGTTTTACACCGGCAAGCGGCCGCGACTGGAAGGGGCATGAGAATGGCGCAGAAGAAAACCAATGGGCGCTCGGCTGATCTGACACTCTCCTGGCTCACGCGCTCGCATGGCGAAGACTGGCTGCAATGGCAGCAGTATGCGGCCGAGTGGATGGCGACTCAGGACGCTGGCGTTGCTCATAGACTGAAGGCTCTCCGTCATTTCTTCGTCACCTACCTGATGCGCCATGCCTCCTACGCCAACGATGTCACGGCCTTTTTCAAGGGGCATGCCGGACACAGAGCGTCGTCCCAGGAGTTCGTCGAGGCTATGCAGGCTGCGGGCGTCAACGATCAGCGCGTGCAGGCGGAGTATGTAAATTACGTGGCTGCCTTCTTCGACCACGTCATCGAGCAGCATTACAGCGCCGAGGACGATCACGGTGTCGCACGACCCATTGTCTCGAATCCTTGCGAGCGGATCGCGAAACAGGGCTCGACGCAGGAGACCGTCAGGAACCCGCTGCCGTACCGCTACATTCAGCAGCTACGACAGATCCTCTGCCGTTACGCTCACGGCAGCGAGCAAGAGGACTCACAAGAAGGTGCTGCCTGTAACGCCCGCTGGACGAATCGCCATTTCCGTGACTGGTCGTGGGCGCATGAGCATGTGTTCTACGCGTGGTTCGAGGTGGAGCCCGAGATCATCGACCGCGACGACCCCGACTGCGTATGGCGCGCCAAAGTGGTCAAGCGCAAAAACACGAAGACCACCATCCACCAGATGTGGTCGCCGGTCACCGCAATGCTGCTCTTCGTGAAGCTGCATCTGCCGCTGCGCACCTATCAGGTTCGCTTTCTCGATTCCGGCGAAGCCGATACCTGGCGCTATGAGGGCGGGCGCTGGGTAGCGAATACCCATCCCTTCGTCTACGGCAGCAAGAAGCGTCCTTACGCCAAGGGCGTGTTCCGTCGCACCTACGATGCGATGACGGAGACCTACGCCACCGCGCTCTACGTCTCCACCAACAAGACCGCAGATCAGAACAAGGGCGAAGTGGATCGCGGCTACACGATTCCTTGGCAGCACGAGGAACTGCTGTACTGGCTGGAGAAGCTGCGCAACTGGCAGGAGAAGTACAACCCGATCACTGCGCCGACCCATGCGAGCACACTGGGCAGGAAGCATGTTGGCGCGACCAAGAGCCCATCCGCACTGAAGGCCATGGGCGAGTATTGCTTCCTGTTCCGGGACGCCAGCGCAAAAAGCGCGGAAGACCGCACCAAGCCGATTACCGAGCTTTCCTGCGCATTGTCCTGGCATCAACTGCTACTTCAGTTGGAGCAGAACCTGGCAGCGACGGGCCATAAACTGAGCGACGGCACCGCACTGAAACTGGTGGAAGACTACCCGGACGACACGCCTGACGGGGCTAAAACGAAGACCCTGTTCCCACTGCACAGCCTCCGGGTGTCCCTGATCACTGCCTTCACCATGGACACGGCCCTGCCCCTGCCGGTGGTCTCCAAGCTTCTGGCGGGCCACACGCGCCTGCTGATGACGATCTACTACAACAAAATCACCCCCTCCGTCATGGCGGAGAAAATGGAAGAGGCGCACGCGGCGCTGGATGCCAAGGCGCAAGCCTCGCTCCGCACCTTTCTCAAGAATGCGGAACTCTCCCAGATCCAGGCTCGCACCGCCTGCAACAGCGAGGAATCAGTCGAGGCGGCCCTCGCTAACCGCAATCCCATCGGTTGGGAGCACCGCTCGGCAGGGCTGTGCCTGGTCGGCGGCAATACCGTCCGCTCGGACGAGCTGAGCACGCTGGGCGGCTGCTGGAACGGCGGCCCCGTCGTTAAGGAAGCCGCAGTCGTGCATTCCCGCGCTTATGCCCCAGTGCCCCACGGGCCGGAGAACTGTATCCGCTGCCGCTGGTTCATCACTGACGCCAGCTATCTGCCCGCACTGAGCAGCCAGTTCAACCAGATCAGCTACAAGGCCCACCAGGCGGCGAGTCTGGCGATGGAGATCGAGGGCGAGCTGGAAGCGCTAAAGGACGAGCTGTTCTTCGCTGAGGAGCAAGGCGCACCGTTCACCAAGCACCATGAGCTTCAAGTGCTGGAGCGACGCTATGAGAAGCAGAAAGTGGAGGCCGATGAGTACGCCAAGGACTTTATCGCCTGCTTCAATCTGATCCAGCGCTTGATGGACATCGAGAACCAGCGCGACGAGGCCGACGAGGGTCAGAAGCTCGTCGCCGTGGGCTCTCGCGAGGATCTGGCGGTAAGCATGCGTTTTATCGAGACCGACTCAGAGCTGCTGCACCTGTCGCTGCTCTGTGAGGATGCGGAGTTCTATCCCGACCTACAGGATGACCTTCGAAAGACCCCGGTCATCGCCAAGCGCACGCTCGCACTCAGCCGCATGATGATGCGGAAGGGGTATCAGCCGCTGTTGATGGAAATGGACGAGCGGGCGCAGTTGATCGCCGCAAACGCCCTCATGCGCAAAATGGCCAAGATCGCGCACCCGACCGACAAGCTGGAGGGCTACCGGATCGCGGCGAACTACATCGAGGCCCAGGGGTATTTGGTAGACGACCGGCTTCTTGAGGCGGGAATCGACCAGATGAGCCAGGCCGCGCCGCTTGCCTTGCCGAGCATCAAGCAACGGCTTATCCAACATGAGGAGGTCATCTGATGGAGATCGATATCGACGTCATTCTTGAGGATCTCAAAGAAGGCAAGACGGCGAAGACGCAGCAGTCGCTCGACAAGCTCAATCAAACCTTGTGCGACTATTACGAGCGCGGCGAACGCGACTTCTCGATCACCACCATCGGTCGGGTTTCGGCAGAGGACGGCGGTGTCGGCTACCAGTCCGTCCGGGCGACAGCTAACAAGCACTACCGCGATCTGATCGAGGCATGGGCGGCGAAGGCCAAGACCACCACCAAAAAGCCCCTCAGCCCCCAAAGTCGATCCCGCCGAGCACCTCAGGACAATCAATTGCTTGAGCGCATTCCCGATCCCGCCCTGCGGGTGCTGTTCGGCCAGATCATCGCCGAGCGCAACCGCTACCGTACTCAGCTCAATATTCTCAAGAACCAAGCTGAGGTCGTGATCGATAAGCGTCCGGTGAGGCAGTTTGAAGTCAGCGCCGAACCCTCCGTCGAGCTTCTCCCTTCGCTCAAGGGCATTGCCTCCGATAACGAGATAAAGGCGCTTCGGTTCGCCGCGTCCGACGAATGTATCGAGCGCCGGGGGTGGCTGGTCACGCAGGCCGGACAGGTGAAAGACGAGCTTGGGGAGGAGGTGTTCCCCCGTGGTTTCATGACGGGCCTCCGCAAGCTCGTCGGGGAAGTTGACTCCGATGAGTAGTCATCGGGTTTGATTCTGTTACAGATTCAAACTCATCTGGTCGGACTAGGAGATTTCAAAATGCAATCGTCGGACGACAGATAAGCCGAGTAAAACGACTCACAAAATGAGACATCATGCCCAAGAGGCCCTTTGCCTCTTGGATGCAGCCTCTGGCAAGGTACAGCATTCGCTGAATGCCCCCGGTTTTCCATGTGACTGGGGCTGCTTCCGGCCAAAAGCAGCCGTTAGCTAGGTGCTACTTCCGGCCCGAAGCATCCTATCCAAGATGATTCAAAACACCTGTGCAGCCAGTCAGAGTGAAAACGGCCAGCTCCACTCACAGCAACATGGGGCTTAAGTCTAACTATCGAGGGCTCTACGATAGCTGGACCTGTTTGCGGGTACGGCCAAGCCCGCCACTTTATCTCGGCGCAATTGGTTGGCATAGTCCAATTACTACCGCGTGACAATGGGGAAGCGTCCGTCTGGCTGATCCAGTAGGCTGAAGAAGCGCCCAAGGGCCAGGGGGTTGCCGTCGATCGACACCTGATCGGAGCTGAGCAGGGCTGCGGCGCCGGCTTGCCCACTGATTATCTGCAAGAAGAAGTCCTTACTCAGGTTGAGGCTGGCGTCGGCCTCGGCGACTTCGCCTTCATTCATACGGCGGTGATGCAGCACGGCGTTCTCGATCCACAAGTGATAGCGCGCGCCGCTGTCGGTGAAGTTGAGGTTGATACGCAGCGCGCTGTCGGCTGCCGCCGTGCCATTGAGCTTGGTGGCCATCACGTCCAGGAAGCGCTCGGGAGCGGTGTGTTTGAGCATATCGAGCATCATTACCGGAGTGAAACCCTCTTCCGGCAGGCCGTGGCGCAGCTCATAGGTGCCACTCAGGTAGAAGTTGCGCCAGGGCCCCGACTCGGCCTGATAGCCCAGTTGCTCGAAGCTGCGTGCCTGCAGATCGCGGGCGCCCTGGTTGTCCGGATCGGCATAGAGCAGATGTTTGCCCAGCTCCGCGGCCCAGCGGTAATCGCCCTCGGCATAGGCTTGCTCGGCGGCTGCCAGCAGCGGCTCACGGCCGCCGGCCAGGGCCACGTACTTGGCGGCGGCGGCCACCGGCGGCAGTGGGTCGAGGTTGGCCGGGTTGGCGTCGAACCAGCCTAGGTAGAACTGATAGATGCCGCGCACGTTGTGCTTGAGGGTTCCGTAGTAGTCGTGCACGTTCAGATGGCGGTCGAGGCTGGGCGGCAGGTGCAGTTGCTCGGCGATCTCCGGCGCGGTGAGGCCGGCATTCATCAGGCGAACAGTTTGATCGTGCAGGTAGCGGTAGGCATCACGCTGGGTGGTGAGGAAGGTCTGGATGTTGTCCTGCCCCCACACTGGCCAGTGGTGCTGGTTGAACAGCACCTCGGCGCCAGCGGCTTGCGCGCGGCTGGCGTCGATGTAGTTGGCCCACTGCAAGGCATCGCGTACCTTGGCGCCGCGTAGGGTGTACAGGTTGTGCAGGGTTTGCGAGAGTAGCTCGGCGCCGCCAAAGGCGTTCAGCTCCGGCAGGCTGAAGGTCATTTCCGCCGGGGCTTCACTCTCGGGTACGTTGTAGAAGACGAAGCGCACTCCATCCACGTCCAGCGTCTGTTCGCGGCCGTCGATCAGTTGGGTGGGCGGCAGAATGCCCATGTGCCCGAAGGCAACCGCCTTGCCCAGGCCGTTGTCTACCAGGCCCTCGGCGCTGCGCGGTAGGCGCTTGCCGTACATGAAGGTGGCACGGCGGGCCATGGCGATGCCCATCATCAGGTTTTCGCTGGTGGCCTCTTCCATAAACCCAGCCGGGGCAATCACCGGTAGCTGACGCACCTTGGCGTCTTCGGCGCTGATCACGCCGAGAGCACCGCCAAAGTGATCGACATGGCTGTGGCTGAAGATCATCGCGCTCACCGGGCGTGAGCCCAGATGTTGTGCAACGAAGTCCATAGCGAAGGCGGCGGTTTCCCGGCTGGTTAGCGGGTCGATGACAATCCAGCCGCTGTCGCCTTCGATCAGCGTCATGTTGGCTAGGTCGAAGCCGCGTAGCTGATAGATTTTGTCGCTGACTTTGAACAGCCCAACCTGGTTATTCAGCAGCGCTTGCCGCCACAGGCTGGGGTTGACGGTAGTGGGGGCCTCACCTTGGATAAACGCAAAGCTATCGAAGTCCCAGATCACTTCGCCTTCGGCATCGCGCACCTGGCCCTGAGGCGTGGCAATTAGGCCGCGGCGTGCCTGGGCTAGGCCCTCGACATGGCTCAGGTCATAGCTCTGCGCCACCTCGGCCTGGGCAGCTTGCGTGCGTGGCGTGGCGGCGCTGTGACTGGGCGCAGGGCCGTCGCTGCATGCACTGAGTAGCAACAAGGTGCTGGTTAGCATCCAGCGATAGGGCAGGTTCATCGGCGTTCTCCAGAGAGTGTCTGGTCAGAGCATGGCGTGCGATCTACTATGCGTCCAATGCAATCAAATCATTTAATTGATGAGCAAAAGACATGAATATAGAGTTCCGTCACCTGCGTCATGCCTTGGCCCTGGTCGAACATGGCAACTTTGCCCGCGCCGCAGAGGCGCTGCACCTCTCCCAGCCGGCGCTGACCCGCAGCCTGCAAGCGCTGGAAGCTCAGGTTGGCGAGCAGCTGTTTGATCGCAGCCACCGCGAAGTGACCCCCACAACGATGGGCGAACTGTTATTGCAGCATGCCCGGCAACTGCTGCTGCACGCCCAGGACTTGCAGCGTGACCTACAATTGGCGCGCGGCCTGGAGCAAGGTGAGTTGCGTGTGGGAGTAGGTCCGTTTGCCGGCGCCGCGCTTGTCGCCCCGGTGCTGGCCATTTTGAACCGCGCGCACCCCGGCGTGCATTTGGAGGTGGTGTTGGCACCCTGGCAAGAACTGCCCGCGCGTTTGCAACGCCGGGAAATAGATCTGCTGGTGGCCGACTTGCACGAGATCGAGGACGACCCCAGCTATACGATACAGGCCCTTGGTGAGCACCACACGCTGCCGATGTGCCGCGCCGGTCATCCCTTGCTTGAGCACCCCGAGCCTAGTCTGGAGATGCTGTTGAAGTATCCACTGGCCGGACCCAACCTTCCCGAGGATATTCGTGAGCAGCTGCTCAAGCGCCTACCTAGAGCCTTACAGAACACCTGGCGTGAGCAGTGGAAGCTGGCCATCACCTGCGATAGCTCGGCCATTATCAAACAGCTCCTACAGGGCTGTGAGGCGCTGGCAATATTGCCTTGGTTTATGGTGGAAGACGAACTGCGGCGCGGCGACTTACAGGCTTTACGCAGCCTTGACCCTGGCCTGCGCGGGCGTTTCGGGATTGCTCATCTGCGCGGCAGACGCCTATCACTTGCTGCGCAATGCTTTATCGAGGTGCTTCTGGCCCACGATACCACCGTGCGCCAGCGCCAAGATGCTTGGTTGGCCCGTTAGGGAAGGGCATGGCAAGGCGGTCAACCTGCAGCAGATCGTCGTCCGACGCCGGTGGCTGACTCGCCGAAGACCGATCCTTCAGTTCTTCCCGCCCAAGCGGCGCAAGGCATCTGGCTTGAAGTCTTGGCGCAGAGCCTCATGGCCGAAGCTGGCCTCGCTCGGGGTCTCATTACTCAGGCCGCTGACCAGATAACGGCGAGACTGCAGATCATGAATAGCCTCGGCGGTCATCCAGGGCACCAGGTCGTTGTAGAAGTTCAACTGGTAGGCTGCCGATACTCGCCATAGCTCACCACGGGCGTCGTAATGGTCCGCTAGGGCAATCTGCCAGGTGTCCTCATCAATGAAAAACGTGCGCTTGTCGTAAATGTGGCGCTGGCCTGCTTTGAGCTTTCCCTCTACCTCCCAGACCCGATGCCGCTCATAGCGCACGTAGTCGCTATTCAAATGCGCAGGCTGGATGATTTGTGCGTACTTCAGCCCTTTGTCGTGCAGTCGGTAGTTGTTGTAAGGAATCAACAGTTCGCGCTTGCCTTTGAGGGTCCAGTCGTAGCGATCGAACGCACCGTTGTACATATCCATGTTGTCCGATGTGGCCAGGCCATCCGAGCTGTTCTGTGGTGAGTCGTAGGCCAGTGTAGGGGCTCGCCGGACACGCCGCTGTCCGGCGTTGTAAGCCCAGGCCTGGCGTGGGGTTTGTACCTGATCCAGGGGCTCGTGAATCAGGGCGATGTTGCCGGCCTGGCGCGCCGGAGCCAGGGTCTGGCCGATGAAATAGAAGAGCAGATTGCTGTCTGGCGTGTTGTCCCGGACATTGCTGGCAAAGACCTGTGTCTGGCGGATGAGGCTGGCCTGATAGGCACCGCTGGTTTGCACCGGCATGCGGTGAACCTCGCGCTTGACCGCCCCGCCACGGTAGCGGGTGACATGGTTCCAGATAACCTCTTCGGCACGCAGGGGGACGGGGAACGGCACGCCGCTGGTGTAGCCACCCTCCAGGCCACTACCACTGGCGTTCAGTCTGATCCGGGTGGCGTTTTGCCGGCTCTGTTTCAGGATGGACTCGGGATAGGCCGCGCTGCGGTGCGAGGGATACAGTTGCAGATGGAAGCTCTGCGGGTACTGACGGAGCATGGCTTGCGTGCCTGGGCTCAGCCACTGGGCGAATTGCGCCATGTTGCCGGAGTCGATGCGCTGTAGCGGTTGCTCGGCGGCATAGGGATCGACCAGCGCTCCGCCTGAGGTCGATGGCTTGTATCCGCCGTCCCAGGCGGGGATGCTGCCGTCGGTATTGCCAGCACGTTCGGCGCCCATGGGCGTTAGTTGCTGGTCTAGCTGTGCCGCCTGTTCGGCCGAGACGGCACAGAAAGCGGGCATGCTGATCATCAGGCTTAGTGCCAGGAGTGTGTGGCGGGAGATTGGGCTATTAAGCATGGATAAGTCCTCAGAACTTGGCGCCAAGGGTGAATGAGATGAAGTCGCGGTCGGTCTGCGGATTGAAGTCGCCACCGAAGAAGTCGGTGTAACTGACGGCGGCGTTGTAGCGCTCCAGATAGTCGAAGTTCACGGCCAGTGTGACGGCCTGGCGGCCTTCGACGAATTGCGGAGCCGGAGAGGGGGCATAACCTTCGACGTCATAACGCCAGGCCAACGATGGGGTGACCACGGTGCCCGGCAGCAGGTCGTTGTAGGTCAGGTTGGCTCGGGCTGCATAGCCCCAGGACCAGGGCGTGGTATATCCCTCCCGTTGGCAGTAGTCCTGCTTCAACGCCGGGTTCTTGCAGGCAATGGCGGCACCTTCTACGCCGGAACCGTAGACGGCGTCGCGGCCATAGGCCAGGGTCTCGACCGGCTCCAGATCCGCCACGTGCACGGTGCCGACTTCGGCAATCAACAGCAGGTTATCTGCGCCCCAGATGTCGCTGAAAGTTTGCATGGCCGTCAGTTGCAGCTGGCTAACCGGTTTGCGCCGATAGCCCTGCACCTGTGTCCCATAGAGGCCGGCGGCTTTGGCCAGAATAGGGCCGCTTCCCGGGGCTTGAATGTCCAGGCCAAACAGTTCGTCGACGATGGGTGACTCGGTGTCGAGAAAGCCGCTGGCGTAGAGAAAGTCCTGACCGTTGATGGCGATCGGCTGGTTGGGCCTGTGGCTCAGCTCGCCGGACATAGAGATACCCCAGGGTCCTGAGGTGTTGAAACTGATGCCGTACAGCCGGATGTCTTCGGGGAAGGCCATCTGGTAGAGCGGCGCCTGGGCCAGCGGCTTGGCGTTGCTGCCACCATAGAGCGGGTTGTTGGTAACTCCGGGTAGGAAGAAGCCGCTGCCCGGACGCTTGGAATAGTCGGCGGTGATCGCATTGGTATAGGGCAGCCGGCTGTGATAGTTCATCACGTAGAAGGCAAGCTCGGTGCTGTTCAGCTCTTCGGCGAAGTAGTCCAGGCGCACCCCCCACTGCCCGGCATCTGCGGGGGTATCGTCGCTGATTCGCGGAATAACCATGTTGGCCCCGGCCGGCAGCAGCGGATTGACCAGCTGCATGTTCTCCTGTTGCGCTTCCGTTCGACCTGAAACGGCATACAGTGGGCCGCAGCCTGGCTGACTGGCATCCGACTGGGCGAAGAAGGTGCCGCAACCTGGCTGTACCGTGGCGCGCCATTCCAGTTGGTAAAAGGCGCTGGTCGAGAGATTCTCGCTGATGCCAAGCGACAGATTGAACAGGTTGACCGGAATCAGCGCTTCCTTGATCTCGACCCCGGGCGTGGTTAGGGCGTTGGCGTCGATCGGGTTGATCACATTGAGGCCGCCCTGGATGAAGGTGCTTTCCCCCCAGCTCAGGACCTGCTGACCGAGACGGAGATCCAGCGGCCGGTCATTGAGCTGGAATTCGCCCCAGACGTAGGCATCCATCAGTTCGGCGCCGGAAAACTTGGCCAGCGAATCGAAGCCCGAGTCGTCGAAGTCCTTGAAGCGGGCGTCGCCGTTTTCCAGCAGGTCGTCGTGCCAGAATTTGCCGCTGATCTGCAGCCCGAGGTTGTCCCGGCTAAGCGCCAGTTCGGTGGTACCTTTGACCACCCTTGATATGGTGTCTCCGGCTTTGAAGTTCATGCGCCCGTCGTTACCGTTGATGCCGGCGGCGCGTCCGTCATAGACAGTGGGCAGGAGATTCCTGTCTGGATCGCTGGTGCTGATGCTCATGCCAGTTGACAGGCTGGTGTCCCAGCGGCCGCTGATGCCGTTGTCGAGTTCGAAGGTAGCGGCGTGGCAGAGCGTGCTGTTGACGGCCAGCAGTGTAAACACAAGGGCGCCATGGCCTCTGCGTAATTGGTGCATGGTATGCCTCGGAAACTGTTTTTGTTGTTGTGAGTGCAAACGGTTGCCCCGCTTGCCGGGGGGCTTAAGATAGGCCGCGTAAGTCCCTTGTTTCTTGGCGCGCACAGCCGCGTTTTTGACAATTTCAGACAGGAATTCGGATGAGCAGTCCGCCCCACGAACTAGCCCATACGACCATTGCCACCTGGGCGCTGGCTATTCAGCGAGCGCTGCAGGGGTATGGCATCGAGGCGGTGCCGCTGATGCTGGAGGCCGGTATCGATCCCAGGGTGATTCGTGATCCAGAGCTGCGAGTTGCCGTGGTCAACATGTGGAAGCTCTGGCGGCTTTGTGTCGAACGGACCGGCGATGACTCTTTTGGTCTTCAGGTCGCTGCCAATCTCTATCCGACTCACCTCAATGCCCTGATCTTTGCGCTGCAGGCCAGCTCCACCCTGCGAGAGGCGCTCGATCGGCTGCAGCGCTATGTGCGGGTGGTCACTACCATCGCGGCAATCGAGGTGGTCGAGAGCCCTGTGGGGGTGGCATTGATACTGGGCTCTGATAGCTCCGGTTCGGCACAGCGGCCATTTTTCCCTGTTGATGCCTTCATGGGGGTGTTGTTCAGAACCTTTCGCGAGTTACTTGGAGCCAGTGCTGCCGAAGGGCTGCTCGAGGTTCGTTTGTGCCGTCCGGTACCTCACCGCTTAGAGGCTTTTGAACAGTTTTTCGGCGTGCCCGTGTACTTTGGCGCCGAGGCGAATGTCATGCTGATGGCTTCCGGCGTGCTGGATCGGGAGCTGCCGGCGGCCAACGCCATGATTGCTGGAATGAACGAGCAGTTGTTGCGCGATTATCTGGGGCGAATGCGCCACGAGCAGGTCAGCCTGCAAGTGCGCAAGGAGATCATCGCCTTGCTCAGTAGCGACAAGCTTGGGCTAGAGCACATTGCCGAGCGCCTGAACATGAGTGGCCGCAACCTGCATCGCAAGTTGGCCGAGGAGGGCACATCATTCAAAGAACTGCAGGATGAGATTCGACAGGACCTGGCGCTGCGCTATCTGGGCATGTCGGGGATGAGCCTGAACGAGATTGCATTCAATCTGGGTTTTATCGACCAGAGCAGCTTCAACCGTGCCTTCAAGCGCTGGACCGGTGGCAGTCCCGGACAGTACCGGCGCGCGCTCAGGGAGCGCCACTGAGTCAGCCGGGGCGAGAGGGCGCCCCGGCATGTTGGGCTCAGCTGCGCGCCTGGGGTTGGATGGGCGGAATGAACTGCTGCAGCGTCTTTGGATTGCGCGTCTTCTCATCGGGCAGATAGATGCGGTAGTTCAAACGGAACAACCCTTTATCAGGTGAAGGCAGCCAGTTGCTTTCGAGCCCGGTGGGGGGCTGGTGCTGGATATATAGCGTCAGTGAACCGTCCGGGTTGTAGGTCAGTCCCGGGGTCCGGTCACCGATGGAGTAGCGGTCGATGGCATTGTCCACCAGCTGGAAGTTGGTGCCGTACAGGGTGATGGACCAGAAACCCTTGTCCTGAAGCTGGGGCAGTGCATCACGCTCGAAGTGCAAGATGTAGCGCTGCTGGCCATCAAGCAACTGGCCGGTGCCATCTTCATAGGTGCTGAAGTACACCCCTTCTTCGCGGTCATGCACCATCAGACCTTCGAGCGCACCCTCTGCGCGGTTGATGAAGTGGAAGCCGTAGCTGCCCTCGTGCAGGTTGTTCCAGCGGGTCGGGTAGGGCGTGCCGCGGTACTTCACCTTCCAAGTCATCAGGTCCTGGCTGTCGGCCAGTGCACGCTTAAGGCCAGCCACCGTGGCCGGGTGCAGCCGGCTGGCATCGAAGGGCTTGCCAAGCTCGATGCCGATGCTCTGGAACATGGACACGGCAGCGCGCTGCTCCGAACGCGGTGGGTTCTCATTCAGCAGATCGACCATGCGCTCGAAGAGGGCCAGGTCGCCGCTGTATTCCTTGCGGGACATCTTCACGGTGGTCACCTTGCCAAAGCCATCGGGCTTGCCCCAATTGCTGAGCGAGGTGGTGTGCACCTGTTTCTGCAGTTCCAGCACGCGGGGCAGGTCCTGAGGATCTTCCTTGCTCACCCCGTAGCGCAGGGCGAGGGCGCCGGAGTTGGTCGACAGGCGCCGCAGTTCGACGCCTGTGGGTACTTCGCCCTGCCAGTCAGGGCCGGCGAACAGATAGTGACCGCCCTTGCCCTGGGTCGCCCGGGTGCCGATATAGGGCAGGTTCTCCAGATAGGCATCGGCGACCTGCACGCTCCAGTAGCGGTCCTGGACATCCGGCAGGCTGAGGATCACCGGATCATCCTTGAGCTCCAGCATGACGCCGCTGTAGATCGTGTCGTTGTTGGGTGTATAAGGCAGCTCATCCTGCGAGGTAGCCAGCTTGGTCATGTGGCCAATCTGGTTGATGGGGGCGCAGGGGCAGATCTGGCGCTCGGTGACGAATTTCAGCTTGCGCTCATTCAGTCGCAGCAGGCGTTCACGGTCGGTGATGGTCAGCGGCAGGCCCCAGACATAGGCCTGCAGCCCCAGTGAGTAGGCCCAGTTCTCCTGCGCACGTTCATCGCGCTGCCGGATTTCATCACGGCTGAGGCCGGCGTCGGGGTCTTTCTTCTGCAGGTCGGGGACGGCAAGGTACTGATACCCGGCGGTCAGAGCGGCGCCCACTAGAACCGTCGCCAAGAGTTTGAGTTTCATACGCATTCCCTGTTATTGAAAGTATCGGGAATACCACTCTAGGGTTGGTTGGCTGGTGGGTCTCAACTCTGGTTGCCAGTTTTTTGACCTGCGCAGACAAGCCTAAGCAAGCCACAGCGCCCAAGTCTCTCATCAAGGCAGCTGCATTGGTGAGGTTCGCGCAGCTGCAGGCTAACCGATTCAATCCTGAGCCAAGGGTCGCTTCAGACCTATTGCAACCAACTGCCATGGACGGAGACATTGTTCGGTGGCCGTCAGCTCCTGACCTTTTACGCTGCCTGCTACAGGCCGCTTTTGGCCGATAGCTGCCGAATCTGGATAGGCTAAAAGCCTGGCGTTGCTTGGCCTTACTCCTTTCGCATGTCGCCCATGGATATAAAACGGGCGCAGGCCTCGGGAGTCGTCCGAGGAACCGCAATCGACGGGAATCCCACGATCCAGCGGCCCTGGCGGCGCGGCTCTGTCGCCAATGTCAGATTACACACTGAATTACACAGTGTGTAATTTCCACCAGAAAGGCAAAGCCCCGCTGTTGCGGGGCTTTTGTTCACTCATTCACTCAATTACACAGTATTTGCTATAAAGAGCTTTATGCGGCCTTTTTTATCGCGCAGAATCCCTTAAATCGGCCAATGCCGCTGTTATGCCAGCATTGCCCCGCGCGTCTCCACACCTCAAAATTCAAAAGGTCATGTCTGTTCAGGGAACGTTCAGCAACTCCGCCGAACTTTTTCGTGAATATCTGTGAATTTGTAAACTTTTTGTAAGCTGCACGGTACGTGTGAGCTTCCGTACATGACCGGGGAATGAGAAAATTGCTCGCCAGACAGACAGGACGTCCATCTTCACCGAGCTAGGAGCGCTCTTCGAAGAGGTCATCAAGCAGCTCGACCTCGTTAAAAAGGATGCTCCGCTGAAAATCACGGCGGCAGGCGAGACGAACTGGAACACGCAATGGATCTTCCACGCATGGCTTGTCACATACCACTCCCTCCGTTGTCCCTTTGCCCATCGGCACTCGTACACGCGTGCCTTTTGGGAATGCCGCGGCCACAGCCTTCGCCAGTGCGGCAGAGGTCTTACGGTGGTCACTGCTGGCCTTTTCGATGTCCAAAAGCCGAGCTTCATCCAGGGGCTTAATCACTCAGCGCACTCCATTTGTTTACTAACGCATACTCACGAGAATACACTTGCCACACCTAACAGGCAAGGCGTGGCACCCTGCTCGTGATGTGCTATTTTTATACATGTTTTCCTATTGCAGTCTCAATTGAAGAAGGCCGCGTACAATGAAGAATCCGGCACTGACTTGGTCATTCCCATTTGAGCACGGAACAGCTCTCCCAAAAGATCGGGATATCCACCCGAGTGAGTTTGATATTCCCCATGGTCACCAATCCTTATACCCCGTGGTCGATGCAGGGCGGCAACTCTACCTCTCAATCACCCTGCAGGGCGAACCAGAGTACTTTTTGAGCCCGCGGTCTGGTAGCCCGGTGAACCTGGATCGTGAGCGCAGCGAAAAACAGCTGCTTGCTGGCCTGCTGGAAGGTCTCCCACCGCGGATCAACTCCATCACCTTTTTCAGCCGGGTCATGGCTTTGCCGGAATACCTACACGAAGCCGCGATCAGCTCCCTGGAACACCGACGGATCGACACCATTCACGAGTCTCCAGCCGATCTGGTCACAGCCCTGCGCAGTATGAACAGCACTATGGGCGCTGCCGTGCAGCGCGCGATGAGCATTTCGAAAATGGCGCGTGAAGTCAGTCTCGCTCCCGCGGAGGAACGGGTTCGCCTTTGGAAAGGATTTCGTAAAGACCACTCGGAAGCGTGGATTGAAGACGCGCGCCCAGTGGCGGAAAGAATGATCCAGCGCGCAGCACAAAAACTGCGTGAGACCCCACCGCCTGCTGAGTATGAATTCAAGTTCTGAGGCCAACCCTTTTATAGGCCTGCGCACTTGCCTAGAAGGTCGTGGCCCTCACGATCGAGGGCCTGAGGTGTGTGTCGACTCTTCGACCAGCTCACTGACTGCGTGAGTTTCAGTCGAAGTCGGCGAAAGGTTCGCTTCGTCCCTTGGGAAGGCCTGGTCAAACTCGTACTCCGCGAAGTCGGCCCATTCCTGAATCTGGTTACCATACTTTTCAGCAAAGCGATCCGATAGCTCGGATCTGTTCTCGTTGACCCACTCACGCAAAGACGGCTTTCTCATTATTCAAGCTCACAGTTATGTAAACGGGCACCGACTGCAGTCGATGATTCAGTCTGTCGCTGCTTGCGCGTTCCAGAAGCTGGCAGCACAGGAGCCGCGATACAAGGTCGGCATCTCAGCTCATAGTGGATGACTGGTCGCAACATAACGCGCGCGCCATGATACTGTTTATATGTACAGCATCAGGTGTCAATCATGGCTCACAAACTACCGCCGTTCCGTCCGGTCTCGCAGGCCGAGTTACGTGCAATCTGGTCCCACCATGCCGACTCTGACATACGGCGATTGATACTGGAGATCGTTAGGTATCGCGACGTGATTGCGGACATCGACAAACTCTACAAAACAACACATCAAGCCTGGCGTGACAGTTTTGGCGGTAACCTCGTTGCACTGCATCTGTTTCAGCAACTGATGACTTTAGAGCGCGAGCGTCTGCCTTAGCGACGACACGCTCAGCGGCAGATAGATCGTCGACCCTCAATGCCCCTTTTGAAAAAGGCGCCAGTAATAGTTCGCGAAAATACGATCCACAACGTTCGTCGGCGGATTTATGTCCGGGCCTCCGCCCTCCTCGATCACATCCAGGTTCAGCGGCACGTCGATGTTCCAAATCAGTGCCCGCGGATACTTTTCAGTCGGGAGACTGAAGAGATCGAAGCGCAAGGACTGACCACGGTAGCGCTCCGCGAACGATGTAAGCTCTACCGTTTCGTTGTTCACGTTCGCCAGACTGACGACCTGACGCCGGCGACCTTCGCCGTCATAGAGATACACCAGGAGGAACGATTTCTGCCCTTTGTCGATGTACCCTCGGTATGTCTTTCCTACCTCCCCCTGGACCGATCGGCCAGTGGAAGCGCGGTACTCCCAAAACAGTGCATTGCCCATCATCTGAATACGGTACTTCACTTCCGCCAGGCCCGACGCCCGGCCAAATCCCGTATCAGCTCCAACCCACCCCACAATGAGCAGCACCGACAGACAACCGGCGGCAACCGATAACCGCTGCTTACGGCTGCCTTCTTCAAAGGGGTTGAGGAGACCCAATAGCGCCCAGTTGAAATTCATCGCGTGAACTCAATGCGATGGGAATACTCACCAGCGACCAGGGTGACCGAAGACCCGGTGACGCGGGCGATTACCGATACGGGCTGCCCACCAGGAGCAGTAACCGTCATGCCGATGGCGCCACCGGAGCGGACAAATCGGTCGTTGATAAAGGCTCCACCGGTTGTGATGCCACCAAGCCTCACAGAGGCTAGCTGATTCCTCAACTGCTGCTCAGCTGCTGCGGTCTTCAGTGCGGTCTCATCCTCCTGAGGCGCAGACGCCGGAACAAAGATGTCGTCCAGCAACGCCAGGTCTGGCTCGGCCGGATCGTTGCTTACCGCCGGTGACGCCATCGCTCCTGGTAAAGCCTGGGGATTACCTGTCACGGTCACGCTCGGGGCAATCTCGTTGACATACCCCTTGATCGACAGATGAGAGAACTTGCCTGCAAGCGGCGGCGCCCCGTACACCGCGACCAGCAGCGCAAAAGCGACCGTGGCACCTTGCATCAACAACACATGGTTCGAGGAAATTCGATTTCCTACCTGACCTAAACTGCTCATATGCTTTACCCCTCCTGGCGAACCAGTACGCAAAGCCCGCCAAGAGTCGCCATGGGCTTCCCGTTCAACGAGGTGATGTCCAATCGATTGAGTTCAATGTCATGCCGCACGAGGCTGTTGATGCCCCTCAGCATGGCCCTCATTGAATCAGCAGACACTTGCAGGCCGGTTTGATCGCCGCCGGCGACACACGTTCGAAGCAACCCAACGGGACTGCCCTCGAACACAACAGCTTCTACACGATCGCTTCGCAGTGTGTTGATGTTGAATTGAAGGCCGGTGCTGCCGAGACGCAGGGACTGACCAATGCCGACCAGATCCTGTCGGCCGGGTTCGGCCGCTACCAAAAAGGCTTCTTTCCACCGCTCACGAACAGGCAAAAGGGCCTGGTACGCAGCCTTCCATGTTCGAAGATTTTCTAACGCCTTGGCTTGTGCCGACACGGCCTGGCCGATGCCGGTCGAGGCTTTCCAACCGCCCAGTCCAATGGCCAGGGCCACGATCACGCCGGCGACCACACCCACAACACGTTCATTGGACATTCCAAACCCCCTCAACTTCGATGATCCGCGCGCCTTCTGCAGAACGGGTTTCGCCTGGACGCAGCCACATCTCGTATCCGGACTCCTCAGCCAACTTAGTGAGCAACTGCTTGGCGAAAACACGGTCTGGAATCGTGGGGTCGAGCGGTACTTTCAAATCCATCTCGAAATCAGTGGCACGCCCACCCAAACCATGATTCGAAGCACCAGGGCCGAATACCAGGATCCTTTTGACTTCGGCGCCGCTCTTTACAGACGCAGCCGCCAGTGTCGTCCAGCGACGGATCAAATCGCCCTGTATCGGCGGCTTATCAAGCATTCGTTGTTGGCTCGATAATGTGTTGAGCATCGCCGAACCCTGTTCGTAAATGCCGCTCACGCCCTGCACTTCGAGATCAAACGTTTTCTGCAGGTCGGTGTAGCGCACCCACTGATAGCCAATCAATGCCGCGGCGACCAAGCCCCCAAAGACAAACCCTACCAACGGATAGGCCAGGGCCCTCAGCGGACTCTCCTGTGCACTACCCGACCTCAGTGCGCGTAGTCTCAGTCGCTTGAGATTCAGCTTCTCAACCGGGACAGCAATTATCCTGAAACTGTCCATCAGTCGTTCGGGAAGCTCCAGCGGGAACGCCCAGTAGACCGGAAGGTCGTCTTTAGTGCCGCTGCGATTCAATACGTCGTTCAAAGCCAGCAAGAACTGCGATGGGAAGTCCCCCGAGCCCATTGCCGGTAAACGCTTGTCGACCACCTGGACGACGCGTCCATCCGCTACCAGAAAGAACTCAAGGTTGGTGTCGGTATCGGTTGCCGCTCCACCGACAAAAAGAAAATTCCCCCTCAACTTGCGCATGTAATGAAGGTAGGCATCGGCCAGCAGGTAAAACTTTACCCGCGGCTGCGCAGCAACCTCCGCCATGATCGCGTTGGGCACCCCGACGTGAAGGCTTGCCCCGTCGCCTAGCAGCTTGAAACTTGCCGGACGGGGCGGCTGCATTTGCATGTCAGCAAACACGGGAGACGTTGCATCCAACGTGACATAAGCCGCTTCCCCTGCAAGGTAGACAATCTCACCTGGGCGATATTCGGCCGTTATCAGTGAACGTGCCTCAGAAATGACGCGCATGTTGCTCCCCTATCTCATGTGGCCCGACAATGTGTTACCGACCATGGTGACCACTTCGAACATGTACGCGATGATTGGTAGCGCAGCCGAGCCGGCCACGAGAACCAGAACGAAAATTTTCGAGAACTCAACCATCCTGTTGATGGTCGTCTCAGCATCCTCAAGCAGATAAACGCTCGCCGTAGTCAGCTGGTCGTCCGTCTCCATGGTCTGTTCAGAAATCTGCAAGGCAACCTGCAGAAAAACGGGCCACTGCTGTCGCGGGTCGCTCGGATCCAGGCGCTCCGGATCGCAGGCCGCCCCTAGCCCTTTGCCCAGAACCATGTCCGCCTGGTATCGCACAACACCTTCGCGAAACACTGCAGGTATCGACTTCATCGTGATCCCGATCGCCTTCGGCATGTCGGAATAACCTGCCCGCCACATCAGCGCGAGATAGCGAGCCCAAAGGGCGAAGGAAATATTCTTGATCGCACTTCCCAAAAACGGGACTTTGAGGACCCAGGAAAACATCGTCATCCTCCCCTGAGGAGTGCGCCCGTAAACGATCAGGACAACGATAACGATCGCCAGCATTGCCATGAGATACGGCCCGCTGTTCCGCAGGAACTCCGAAAGATTGACCAGTCCCTCCATCAACATGCCTCGCTCGGTTTGACGGCCGCGCGGCTGGAGCTTCGATGAGGTTTCAGACAGGATCGGGATCACTCCCAGGATAAATCCAATAAACACGGTGATGCCCATCAGAAGCATCACTGCAGGCTGGACCAGTGATTGTGCGGTTTTGATCATCCGCACCTTCATCATCAACGTGTCACGGATCTCGAACATCACCGGCACCATCTTCCCGGACTGCTCACCGACGACAATGGCCGCAATGATTTCCTCAGGCAAAAGCCCCTGACAGGTGTGGGATAGATATCGCCCCGATGCCACCTGCTGGGACATCTCCGCGAGCTTGTCTTTCTGCTTGGGTAGCAGCGATGAAAGTCGGGTCAGCGCATTAGCCATCGGTATGCCGGCGCTGAGCAAAGCCCCAAGGTTCCGAGCGAACATGATCTGCTGACGCAGGCTGAGCATTTTTATCTTGCTGGCCATTAGGTACTGACTCCCGACAAATCGATTAGGCCGGCATGCAGGGCGTCGATGGCTTGCCGCTCAAGCGTAAATGCCTGTTTCTCAGCGGCTTCCTCAAACTGCCCTTGGCGCAGAAGCTTTTTGACTTCCTTCGTAAAGTCGAGGATGCCGTGGACCGGATACACACCAACGAAACCCGTTGCGTTGCATTTGTCACAACTGTGCCCAGGCTTTTCCCGGCTCGTGGTCGGAAAGCGAATCTTGTTTTTTTGGATGTCCAACCCATCCACGTCCATGCCGCGCAAGGCCATGCTGTACCGAAATTTGGACCACTCCGATTCAGTGGGGACCCGCTCTACAGAGCAAACGGGGCACAGCCGCGGCACCAACCGCTGGGTGATGATCATCACGAGAGCCTGAAGCAAGTCGTTCTGCCGCTCCTCACTCAGCAAGTGGGCCAGCGATGTGTAACCTTCCACCGGTTCCGTGGCGTGGAACGTCGACAGCACCAGGTGACCTGTTAGGGCCGCCCGGGTGGCGACCTCAGCGCTTGCTCTGGAGCGGATTTCGGACAACAAGATGACGTCCGGGTCATGGCGCAGGAAGCCTTCCAAATATGGCTCGTAGACGTCCGAACTCGGCAAACTGAACTGTTCGACACCGATCAAAGTCCGCTCTTTCGGGTCCTCCAGCGACAGGCGCTTTAGCGTGTCGCCAAAGATGAGATAGTGCTGTCCCAGAAACGCAGCCAGAGTCGTTGACTTACCGGAGTTCGTCGGGCCGACCAGCAGGATGATCCCCCTCTTCACGTTCAAGGCCGATATCAAGTGTTCCTTGACCGCAGGTACAAAACTCAGCCCATCGATATCGACGAAACCATCACCATCTTCATTGGGCAAATACCGCATCGAGATGGACACGACCTGGTCGTCGTCATTGAAGGCGGTTGAGTTGTCGCCCGGGATGAACGAACAACGCATTTCAAACGAAAGGTTCTGACCTTTATAAAACATCCGCCCTGTTTTGGGCTTCATCAGGCGAGTACCGGAAGGGTTCGCTCCCGACAGTTGCATCAGATAGTTTGTGACTTCAATCCGGTCCTGCAGGGTGATCCGGTAGGTGTAAAGTCGGATGCCGTTTTCGCGGTAATAGATCTCGCCTTCACCTGTTTCAAGCACGCGTAAAGACAGGTCCGTCGCCTTGCGTGAAATACCGGTTTCCAACAGGTCAATGGCGGTGTTGCGTTCAGGCCCGCGAGTACGGTCGGCGTAGTAAAGTCGACCGACCTTGGCCCCCGTGTCCGCGCCGCTACTGTCTTTGCGCGCATTGCGCAACGGAGTAATGACCTCGGCCCGCGGCGCGAATGCAAAACGTAGCACCCGGCGCTCGGTTTTCAACCCGGTGGCCAGCGGGCTTACAGCTTCTTCGGAAACACCGCGCTGCCGGTAACGCAGCATCTCTTCATAGCTTGAAAAAATCAGGCAGTTGTCGCCAGATGGCATGCTCGTGAGCAAGCCAGCGATCTTCTCGCACTCATCACGAACAGCGTCACTCGCAATGAGGGGGTGAGGCACCAGGGTGTCTGGAAGCTTGGCGTAATATGGCAAGCGGTCTTTGACTGCCATTACCTCAACTTCGTAACGACTCAGTTGAGGGAACAGGCGAGTCAGATATTGGAAGTAGGGTTCCCGGGCATTCGGTTTTTCGTGGCTCCGGGACTCCACCTGCTCTTCGGTGATATGGCCGAGAAGGCACACGATCTTGCCTGTCAGTTGCCCTCCTGTTGGGTTCAATCGAGCGACAGTCAGTGCAAATTGCCGCACCGGCTCAGGTGCGTCATTCGACCATCCCCAATCACGAAGAAAGCCATTGGCGATACGCTGCAGAACATCATCATCTTGTGACATCAGGGAACCCTTAATTCGCGAGCTATTTGCCGCGACGTACCGGCTGCACGGCGCACCGTCGTCGCTGTTGATACAAGAGCCACATGCTTCGCAGTAAGCACGTTCAACACAACAGGCTGTCCCCATCGTGAAAACTGGTCGGAACAGTCCAGCGGCGTCTGATTGAGCATTACGGGCGATACACACGAAGTGTTGACACAAGGTCCACCGCCGGCTGCACAAATGGTGTTCGCGTTGCCGATCGCAATTGGCCCTCGTGGAAACGTGTTGTGCTCCATGACCGAGAACCCGCGGCCTAGCTTCTGCAGCGTCACCTGCATCCGCATGGCTTCATCCGTGAGCAAAGCCAGATAGGTTTCTCGGGTCTCAATCAGGTCATAGGCCACGCCGGTCGAAGGGCCGCACCATGAAGCCGATGCTGCAAATCCCTGAGTGGCAGAGCAGGTATTGCTGGAAACAGCCAGCGGATCCCATGAAAGGTCTCCGTTATCGTCCAGCGAATACACCAGGGCCCGATCAAAACGCCAAACACCATCGGAGACGTTGGTAGCACTCGCAAAGTACAAACGGTCCGGATTCGCGCTTTTGAGACGAAACCCCTCATCCGTGGACGTAATGTCAGCCAGTGAAACAGTACCCAGCCCACCGGTGCGCGCGAGGCGCATCCGGAGAGCGTCTGACGCCTGTTCAACGTAATAACTGTCCAGCCTGGCCCGGTGCTCGTAGATATTTTCCTGAAGAATCCAGGCCCAGCCGGTCATTCCGGCCATCAAGGCGCCAAATAGGAACACGACCACCAAAACCAGCATGATCAGTCCTTACAGGTCATAAACAAGGGTCAGCGTTGGGTGAGTAGTACCCGACACTGCTGTGTAACGGACAACACCAGTTGTACGGGTTGTAGCCGGGTCAAACGTAATGCTCCCCTCCCGATTCTGGAAAATCTCCTGCACCATGTCCGTCGGCACGTTGGTCAACACCACCCCGATTTGGCGAGAGTTGATATTGACCAGGCTCATGACGCTGTCGCCGATCATGTATACGCCAGGCGAACCGGCACTTGGCTGGGTGACAACGATGACCGCGTCGGACATGTTTCGGATGCCGGACGTTTGGTATCGCGGCGCGTAGGTCGCTGAAATGATGCCGGCGACTTTGTCACCCATGATCACCGCATCCAAAATCGTGTTTCCCGATGCAGTCAGCGGATTGGAAGTCACGGTGGTTGGCGATCGCATTGTCTGGTTCATCAACGCGATCGATCGCACCACGTTTTGCGAAACGGACATCATCTTCTGCGCGTTGGACTTGCCCGTGATGCCATTGTTGATCAGCGGATAAACGATGGCTGCGACAATACCGATGATGATGATCACAATGAGCATCTCAACGAGGGTGAAACCCTTTTGTTTACCGCGGCGGTTGGCTGTATGAATCATGTTTCTTCCTCTTCGTTTTTCGCTCAAAACCATCACTAGAAGGTGATGACCAGATCACTGGCCAATACCCCGGTGGGGGCTTGACCAAGACTCACAGACCCATTGATTCGCAAGGCCCCGTAGTGCGGCTCTGCGTTCGCACCGTTTGTGCCCAACGGGTCATAATCTCTGCAGTACTGAATTCGCCCGCCCCACGGGGTCACGCCGTACTCGGCTTGTGGCAAAGCCAGCTTGCTCAGAACGTCAACGTTCGCGGCGTCAAGGCTGTACCAACCATCCCGGCATCCCATATTTGAGGCCGGGTTACCGCCGGCAAGGTTCACGGCCGTCGCAGCGGGATAGAAATTGTTCGTCGCCGTCGGCGCGGCGCTGATACGCATCAAGTTGAAGTACCGCACCAACTCATTGGTGATTTTCCGCATCCGCTCGGCGGTCATGTCGAGCTTGCTGCGTTGCAGGCCGAGCGTCGAAACATAGACCGCCCCGAGGTCTGGGTCCGTTACATCCCAGTTCTGCCGATTCGCCAGCGTCAAGACCGGGCTTTGACCAGGGATTCCAAGCGCCGCGTTGGGATTGCAGACGCTACCGGTGCGGCCGCAAGCGGTGGTGTACAGGACACCCAGCTGATAAGTCAGGGTCGCACTTGGACCAGTGCTTCGAAACAGCGGGACGGCCTCGGTAAGCCCGGTCAGGCGCTGATAGACCCTAACGTTGTGCATCGCCGACGCGTCATCAACAAAGCTGGATGGGTCGACTCGTGACCGCCTGATCAGATCCATGAGCGCAAGATCGGTGACCGCCGCGCTATTGGGGTCAAGTGGCGCATTCGTCAAACCGGCGCCGGTGTAGGGCGCTGGCAGTTGACCCAAAGGGCTTTGCGAGGCCGCCCAGGACTCCATCGCGGCACCGATGGCCGCATTGGTCACTTTCTGCCGGTCCGAGTACTCAATCTGGCTCAGCCCCCCCAGCAGCGGGAACAGCGACGACAGCGCCTGAGAAATGATACCCAGGATAACGACGGTGATAAGCAGCTCTGGGATTGTGAACCCGCTCTGCTGAGCGCGTGAAATACGCATTAAATTGTCTCGCAATGTTTTTCTTTAGACTACACATTATAAAATCATTGCGCAACGTGAGGAGGGCTTATAAAGCCTCTAAAGGCCTTTCTATGCATGGCGTTGTTGGCTACCATAGGCACATTGAAACAATCCACAGTTTTGGAGCATGTTATGCAATCAAATTTCAGCTTGAGCGACGCGGATGTCCGCCGGCTTGTTGACGATGCTCAGCACAGTCTCAACATCGACCTGCTCCGAAGCCACATCTACCGGTTTGTCAGCCTGCGCAAGGAAATGGCCGTGGCCATCCACAACGCCGCGCAGGAGCGAAGTGATCTGGTAAGAATTGTAGAGACGGCGAACAAGGTCCTGACGGAAGACCGGAGCACAGGCCTGCTGAGCCTGCTTGATCGCAAAGGGCTTATCAGTGGCCACCGGGAAAAGCTCCGCGTTCAGCTGCAAACCAACCAACAGCTCGCCGAGCAAAATGCTGACTTTCGCCAGCGGCTTTCTGGCAGCCAACACTCGGCCGCACCCACTCAAGCATTGCGCGAGCAAGTGACCAAGCTCACCACCCAGCTGACCGACCTCTCCGCTCGGCACGAACAAACGCTTCAGGACCTTGAACAGGTCCGGCACGAAAAGGCCGTGGCGCCGTCGTTCGAACCCGTCTCGGCACCGGCCCCAGGACAATCCGAAGACTTGCTGGCCAAAGTTGGCCTGCAGGCCGAAGAAATTGAACGTCTTCAAAATGAGCTCAACGGTGTTCGGAGCGCATTGAACGAGCGCCGGCAAAATGAACTGGCTGTGGCAGTCACTGCACAGGCCGCGGAAACTCCCGAACTAGAAAAAATCCAGACGATGTTCCGTGACCAGGTCAGTGGCTACCTGGCTGAAAACCTGCAGCTGAACCAGGCGTTGCGCACCAACAAGGAGTCTCTGGAAACACTGACCAGCTCGCTCCGGCATGTTGAAGGCCTTCTTGAAGCTGCAAGCCAGGCCAACACCGAGTCTTCGTTGACGATCCAGGACCTGCGCTCCCAGATCACCACGGCTGAGGGCTTGATCCAGCGACTGCAGGATGACCTTGCTGCCCGGGACAACACCATTGGGCAACTGCAAGCAGAAATCCTCAACTCACAACAAGCACTGACCCTTGTTCAAAAAAATGAAACCCAACTGAAGGAACAGCTCGGTGCGGCGCAAGGTACAATTGCCGACCAATCCGGCCGTATCGACGCGCTGACGTTGACCCAGGGCAACCTCAGCGAACAAGTTGTTCAGCTCACTCAGCAGAACGGCGAAAGTGAGCAACAAGTGCAGTCGCTGCAACACAGCATCCAGCAACACATCGATCAAATTGAAGGTATACAGCGTCAGCTCGACGAAGCGGTCACCAACTGGCAGAACCAGCAATCAGCAAGCGCAGAGCAACTGGCCCAGCGCGACGAATTGATCAGTCGCCAACGCGCTGAAATGGCTGCCCTCGAAGCCAGCAAGTCCGCACTTGAGCGGACAGTGATCGCGCTGACTGAAAACACCCAGAACCTGGTTCAAGTAAAACAGGCATTGGAGGGAGCCTTGAAAGCGACCTCGGCAGAGCGACGTCGCGTTACGTCGCTCGCCAAAGACACCGCCCTCGACCTGTGCAGCGCGCTGCAGGCCAATAAAGCCTTAGAGGCCCAGGTCAATGACCTGCAGGCTACAGTCAACGAGTTAAACTCACGACTGCAGACCGCGAGCAAGGTGATCCACTTTTCTGGGCCTGCCTCCCGGCGGGAGGCCCCCGCCGAGGAAGTGCCGAACTTCGAGGAGGAATCTTCGATCGAACATAACGGCCCGGGCAACTCGATGTAGTTGATCAAATAACGATCAGGCAGCCACAGCTGCCTGATAGCTGCATCTTGAGATGCAACCCACAGAGTTTTCCACAGGAGCAGTGGATAAGTATGCAACGCAACCCCGTCGACCAGATGGCTGAAAAGATCCTCGCCGGGACTGAGGTTGCCCTTACGCCTGCAATAGCAGAGCGCGAACTCAACTCCGTTGAAATGGAGCTGAACGCGATCGGCAAATTTTTCTATAAGTGGCGTAACTCCCCCCACACCCTTCGTCGATATCAGACAGAGATCGCCCGGCTGTGGCTCTGGGCCTCTGACCAGCACCTGCTGATTTCTCAGCTGACCGACAACGACCTGGAACGGTACGAAGAATTTCTGGCGGATCCTCAGCCACGTAGCCGCTGGTGCTCTGGGAGAAAGTATCCGCGCGGCTCGGTTGAATGGCGCCCCTTCGTTTCGGGGCTATCTATCACCTCCACAAACCATGCCTTCAACGCCATACGCGCAATGTTTACCGTTTGGCTGAAGTCGGGTTACATCCATAGCGACCCGATGGCAAACAAGGCACGGATCGGCTCATCCATGAATGATGGGGTGGACACCAGTTCATCTGCAGCCGTCGAATCGAAGGATCGCTGGTTCGATGACAAGATGGCCCTGGCCATCAAACAAGCCTTGGCGGCGATGCCTGACACTTCCGCAAGCCTCCTGGCCAAACGTTCACAGTACACGCTCATTATTCGAACGCTGACAGTTACTGGGGCCCGGGTGAGCGAACTGGTGCATGCCAAACAATCACAGGTCTATGAAGATCGATCCGGATGGTGGATCAAACTCCGCGGGAAAGGGGGCAAGCTCAGGACCGTGCCGCTGCCAGTCGATTACATCACCGGTGTGCTGATGCCTTGGCGCGAAAGCCACGGCCTGCCGCGCATACCAGCAGCAGACGAGCTCACGCCGTTGTGTCCACCCAGAAAGTGGGTCGAAGGGAAGTCGGGGCTAAACAGCCGAATGGTCCTCGATATCGTCAAGAGCACCGCAAAATTGGCGGCTACCCTGATGCCGCCCGAGGCGCAGCGCGCGACCGCGCTGCTGCAAAAGGCAAGCAACCACTGGTTTCGTCACACGTTCATCACAGCCCTGATCGATGACAACGTACCAGTCAAGACCATCCTCACTACCGTTGGGCAATCTTCAGAACAGACCCTGAGGATCTATGACCATAAGCAAGATAACGACCGCCATGTCGACGTCACTCGCGTCGCGTCCAAGCTCTGAGGCCTACCGTGAATACTCCCTACCAGTTGGAATCCCTCTACAGCGAACGGTACGTCAAAAGCGACCTCTATCGGTTTCTCCAATCTCAATCGGCCAACAACGCTCGCGGGGTGATCATCCCGTTGAATGAGCGCGGGACCAGAGCCTGTTTGATGCTCGACTCGCCTACACGTCGGGAAACCCTGGTCAGCACGGGCTGGTCAAACCAGTTTCTCGTGATACCAGCATTCCATTGGCGATTGATCACGAAAAAATTCAATCTCACCGTCATTGAGAGTGATGAGTTTCCAGCCACGCTGCAGCCCGCTCAACTTTATCAAGTGGCCAGGAACGCCTGGAAGAAAGAAGCTGTGACAACCCCAGCTTAATCGGACAAGTCAATCTTTCGCTTCGCGTTACATGGGCCCAAGCGAAGCTTGGGCAGACAATCACATAAAAAAAATACAATAAAAAATACACATGACCGCGCAGCGTTGACCACCCCTTCACTGCCGGGATCACCTAGTAACAATAAGCCCACCCCTACCGAATGAAGACCAACCCGAATTTGCCAAAGTCCAACTCTGCGACTCCGGGAAGCCAATCTGAATTTCTACGCCACGGTGACCGATATGCTCAAAAGAAGCCCCCCTCCCTCCTCCAGCATCGTTCATCTACCCCTGAATGTTCACGGTAGGGATTTCGGTTGCGGTGACATACATGGTGCCTACGACCTGGTAATCCAAGGAATGAGGCTGGCCCAGTTTGATCCCAAGGTTGACCGGCTATTCGCCGTCGGCGACCTTATCGATCGAGGCCCGGGCTCCCACCGCACAGCTCGCTTCCTTGCCCAGCCGTACGTGCACGCAGTCCGAGGTAATCACGAAGACATGCTGATGCAGCTCTATTCCGACCCGCTGGTAGATCCGCCAATTGAGGTCGTGGAGTGGGCAGCCAAACGCAATGGACTGAACTGGTGGTTGGACACACCTGCAGATGCGCAAAAGGACATTCTCAAATCAATTCGCCGGCTACCCCTGGCTATCCAGATTGAGACCGCCCGGGGGACCGTAGGGCTGGTCCATGCGGACGTCCCCGAGGGCATGACCTGGCAAACATTCCTGCAGCAGCTCGACGAAGGTAACGAAAAGGTGATCGAGACCGCGCTGTGGGGGCGCACCAGGCTTAACTCGAAGGACGACTCAGGGGTGGTAGGAGTTGGCCGGCTGTTTGTAGGGCACACCCCTCAATGGGAAGGACTGCAGAAACTTGGAAATGTTTACGCTCTCGACACCGGCGCGGTGTTTGCCCAGTTGAATCACCAAGACAAACCCGGCGCCCGGCTGACATTTGCGAATCTCGCCATGAAAACGATGGATCTGACGAACGTTCGCCCCACTCCTGCAGACCCTGTGGATGTACGGGACGGAATTATCGATGACAGTCCTTTCGGCAACTACACGCGATAACCGAGCGCCGGCGGCATCCCATGTTTCGTTCGACGATTAATGTTGAGATAGCGGCGCGGCGGTCGGATCCGCCAGGTTCAACCCTTCGAAATGGCCGACAACGCCAGGGATGTCTGGGTAGTCAAAGCGCTTTTGAGGGCCTGGCACGCCAAAGCCATGGAAGATCCTGTAATGCTGATTTTTGGCGAACCAGCAAACGCTTTTGTCGCCAAACACTGCCAACGGCACCCCCCGAGCGGAGCTGAAGAAACGGCCACCCGGTAACGCATCCAGGACATCCCTCACACGCCGCTCCGCGTTCAACTTACGCATATCCCTCTCCAAAGATCTAAAGTTGCGCTAGCGATGCAACCAGCCTAGTAGGCTGGCTCCAGCGGTTCGGCTTCGTCCCACAATTTACGAAAGTTGCTGGTGTAGATTGCCGCCATTTCAGGTACACCTCGCAGCAACAAGGCATTCTCGGCATTGCTCTTTGCTGCAGCCTGGGTGAAGTTGAATGAGCCAGTCTCAACGTGCTGCCCATCGATGACCATATATTTGTTATGCATGATCGCGTAACGGCCATTGAGGCGCACAGGAACGCCTTTGTTCGCAAGGAAGTTGACCGCGGAGTACTTCGCGCTATTTCCCTTCATATCGGCCACGACGCGGACATCGACTCCGCGCTGCATAGCATCTACCAAGGCGGTCGCGATGGGCTTGCTCGTGAATGAGTACGCCGCAACAAGTATCTGATGCTGAGCATTTGCCACACCACCGAGTACGACGTTCAACGCACTCTGGCCGCCGGCGGCTGGTGAAAACCCGACCTCCATTTCTGGCTTGGCAACAACACTTGTGGCTGCGCCGAACAACAAAGCGGCTGACAACATTATTGGTGTCAAGCGCGCCATGCTTTTCATCATTTTTGAACTCCTGCCTGTTTCGCAGGGGCGATAACCACCTGCTGCTACTGACCTAACCCGCACGGTGGCGAGACTTGGGTATATAACGCGAAGTATGAACGCTTTACTCACTTAGAAAGGCTTGTCCAGCAATGAGTAGCGTCACAGGGGATCGAAGCTTCCCGCCGTTGTTTATGGCATCGGCGCACGCATTCAAGAGTTGCTGCGCTAAACGCATGGCCTCTTGGGCATCGCCGATCTGGATCTGCAAATAGTCTGGGTATGACCCCTTGCCCTCTATCACCTGGCTCCCTTCACCTTGGTCGAAGAGGATCTGACTATCCTTTCCGGCAATGTTCAACACCGATTCAAGCAATTCGGGAGTGACGATCGGAATAGCATCGCAGATCCGGGTGGTTATCTCTTCGCTTACCTTCATGGTGTCCTCGACTCTCTATTCAGTGATACATCGCCAGGGCCGGTTGGCAGGTGCCATCCTGCATCTTCGGCACAAACAACAACTTTACCGCTAGGGAGCGCCTTCCAACTCCCTCCGGTACAGATACCTTGTAGCGCCGCGTCATCTTTTGCCTGCGCTATCTCCTGACGCTCATGCAACGAAACCATTGCAGCAGCTCTTCGCCCATCAATCGATGGCGCAGGGGACAGCCACCAGTAACCGATCCCGAGGCCGATCGCTGCACCAACAACAGCTCCAATGATCTGTTTCATAATTTCCCTTAACTCAAATTGGTACAGCAATCAGTTGCATCCAAGTTCACGCGGACCAGCAAGACGAGCACAATAAATTGTCCTTGGGACTCTACGAAGATCGTTTTCCTTGGCACAGCTCTCGGCACCGTCACCAGTCCTGGCACGGACATACATCGTATGGATGAGCTTTCTTTTCTTGCCGGATCCGGTGACAAGATCCACTGCAAAAGTCTTCCACTCTCTGTCCTTCCAGAACGAGTGAGCATCGGCTTCATCGCCGAACAAAATCCGCTGCTGCAACTGGCCACCCTCTGTCTTCAGACGCAAAGGAGCGTCCGTTGACAATCATATTAGGCACATGTGCCTAATAATTCAAGTAACCATCAGCGCCGAGTCGCACGTTATTCTCGACTGACCAAAGACCTACTTAACGGAGGGACTGAACCGTTGAAGTAACGCGGAGCTATCACAGGTTATCGCATGGTGGGGACTGAACTGAAATCGAGATCGTAGTCGAGCGTCTGCTCGCTCACAGGTGACTTCGGGGTCAACTCGGCGACCAAGGCATCGGTCAATCCTTCAGCTTCGTACTCGTTGCGCAAAATCGCGTGTCGGTGCCGATCGAATTCATCGACTTGGAAGAGAGCCGCTATTTGCAGGAAGACAAGAGCCTGGTCAGCCCCCCGCGTCCCAGTGACATCCACCAAAAGCACCGCACCTACCCTTTGGCCTTCGATCACCAGGCGAAAACTGTAGCCCAAAGCCGGCCGGCCACGAGACCCTTGGATCACCCGATCGCAATGACGCGCTGAATGGCTAATGAGATTTTCCACCAAGCCGGGTGGGATCAACGGCAACTGAACCTGGTTGTCGCCACAGAGAAGCCCTTCTACGGCCCTGCTGAGCCCCTGCGCAAAAGGTTCGACCGACAGATCGGGGTCAGGCCAACTGGATATGAAGAGATCGCTCAACGCCTCCAGCAAAGGCGCACGCAGGGACTCTGGATGAACCAGCCTCGAACGAGGACTGGCTATTTCTTTCATGACGGCTTATTGGCCTGCTGGCTCAACACGCTCTGCAGCAAATCCAACACAACGAAATCATCCGTTGAGATGAGCGGGATCGCCCCAGTTTTGAAGTTCTCGCTCATCCACCGCCCATCTTTCAATGCGCGAGCCTGCACATGAATGGAGACGCCGTCAGCCCTGCCACTTTTGAACGGATTGCGTTGGTCTCGGTGTGTCACGACAAGCGTGGCCCCCCTGTCAGCGTTTGAAGCAGAGACGAGGTAGAGAGCGAACGTCCCCACAGATCTGGAGGCAAGCGGTGGATGCTTAGCCTTGACCTCTGGATTTTCTGCGAAACCTTTTTCAACAGCCGCCTGGCCGATCTGGGTAAGCCAAGCGGTTACCTCTTCCGTGAAGCGCAGATTGCCTTCACGCGTCCCGAGACCGAGAACACCGTAATCTTGGCGCATTCCTATCTCCATCACAGCTTGAACGACTCACCCATCTTGTTCAGGGACTGGTTCGCGACCCTGCGCTCACGAACACTCTGCGTTGCACGATGCCGCTCATCTGGAGAGACGGAAACGTTCGACGAAGAATCGTTCTTGGCTGCCTGCGGAGCCTGTTTGAGGACACTGCTCAAATCAAAGCCTCGGGTGGCCCTGGCCAAACTGGCCTGTGGAACCAGGCTCAATACTTCATTGAAAAGCATGGCATTGGTGGACGCAGTATCGGTTCGGCGCTGAGATGGGGTTTCCTTGCGCAGACTCCATTCCAGAAAGCTGAAACGCACCAGGTCGGCGAGCATCTCCTCACCGTTCAGGACTGGAAGGTTACCGTCGATGATGTTCAAAGACTGGCGGATCAGCCACAGCAGATGAATGACCACCTTGTGTGGCTCACGCTCAGCACTCCATTGACGAACACTGATCTCCTGGCGACCGACAAGCAGACCGAACGCTGCCGGCGAGAGGTTCAACCGACCGCGCAGTTCCTCAGCCGTTTCCGTCGTGTAGAACGGCATCAATTCCGGATAGGCCGAGTAGAAACGCACGAGAACGGCCTTCGGCACGTTCACCACTTCGTCGGCCTTTTTCACCGTCATGTCGTACCAAGAGCGCCGGGACGGGATGGCGAACACCGCCTCCATCAAGTTGATGTCCAGGTGAAAACGCTCCAGGAACTCCTGCACATCTCCGCCGGTCACCGGACGATCTTCCGGCGGCCATGGCGCAGAAGATTCTGTGTTGGCATTCCGAGCTTGAGTTGCAGTCATGTGTCCTCCAACTGATATCTACTTTTGTCTATTCAATAGCATACACGATTTGCGCTGATAAATTTAAGAGGGGTCGATAATTTTGAGCGCGTATTTTGCTTGGAAATCCACAAAAGGCACGTACACCGCTGCGTCCAGGTCCTCCAACATCGCGACCATTCCGGCTGGTGTGACGAACATGTACTTGCGCCACAGCACATGCCGCCGGAGCTGGAAGTACTGCCCCTTCGTCATTTCCAGTTTGATGGCCAGAAACTCGTTCCAGAACAGGAAACAGGCCTCCGCCTCCAGAAGCGTAACGAACGAAAAGTGGGCTTGAGCTTCAGGAATCAGACTCAGAACACAGATCGCGTCGTCAGCCTCCATACGGGGCCGGCGAATGAAATGAATCTGCGGCAGATCAACCGAGGCCTTGATCCCGAGGTACGCGGAGATTTCACAAACGGCCAACTATCACCTCCTGGCGCTCACCATCTACGATGGCGAACAGGTTGAAATCGGTCGTCAGGATCTTCAGGGCATCCGCCCAGTAGGTTTGGGTGCGCAACCGGATACGCTCATTCTCGACGTTGGGTGACGAGTAGCGGACCTGCCAGCCGGCAGGCAAGATCCTGGCAAGTGCATCGCTCAAGGAGGAATCTTTGATGTCCGCATTGACCACATAGGCCTCAGTCGGAGCCAGTGGCCGATTCAGAACAAACAGCCCGCGGGTGTTTTGGCAGTTGACCAGCCTGGTCGACCCGTCATTCACGACAACAGCGTCATGGACCACCAACTCGCCCGCCTGGGCCATCGCGAAAAGACCCTGACCGATCAGCACAATTCCGAGACCGAACGCACGTTTACTTCTCATGACCTGCTCCTGAAAGGTTTGCGACTGTTCCCAACAGTCCATCGACGAAAGCGACGAACCATGTCGAACAAAGTGGCGTTTTGTTGTTTTGCGTAAATGATGAAGCCGATACCCAGTGCACATAGAATCTGAATCAACCAGAAGTTCAGGAAGATCGCGATCAAGACCAACATGATCCAGGCGGGGTGATAGCCTAAAGCTTCCGGCTCGCCGCAAGCCCTCACGTAACTCGACGCGTCGCCCGCGACTTGGTAGACCTGTACTTGGCTCATTGAAAAGCGGCCCTCTCTTTCGAGTCCATGAACTCAATCCGGTCCAACTCGGCTTTGGCCAGGCGACCGTCCTTGAAAACCTCCCGGGCCTCGTCAACCATCAAGCGCCCGTGCGACTCCATCACCTTGCGCAGCTCATGACTCAGGTTCTTCGCCGAACGAAGTCGGTCTTTGATCTGCCCATCAAAAATCAGTCGTTCACGCAAGGCCACACGGCGACCATCCGGCCCCTGCCGAAGCAGCTGACTAACAATCATCGAAAGGTTGTCCACCAAGTCGTACTGGACGGCCGGAATTTCCTCGGGAGTGAACGCCTGCAGAATCCTCGTCACGGTCTGTACCGCGGTCGACGTGTGCAGCGTGGACAGTCCGCCGTGTCCCGTAAGACTGATTTCAATCGCAGCTTTCATGGTTGCTTTGTCGCGCATCTCACCAACCAGCACCAGGTCAGGGTCGCAGCGCAGTGCAGTTTCTACGGCATAGGAGAAACTGGACAGCATCCTGGGTACTTCCCATTGAGTCACCTCCGAGAACGGACGTGGATACTCCGAATGCAGATATTCGATTGGGGATTCGATCGTGATTAAATGATCGCTGTGGAGCGGCGATTGCAACCGATGTCGCAACAGGGCAGCCAAGGAAGTGGACTTCCCTGAACCGGTGGGGCCAGTGACCAGTATCAAACCACGGTCCAGCTTCATGACGCTGTCGACGATGTCATCCTGCAGATAGACTTCTGCCACCGTCGGCGGGTCAATGGTGATGCGGCGCATCACGATGCGAAACCCAATACCGTCGTAACTGCCACGTAGCGTCACACAAACCCGCCAACGGGAGCCCATTTTTGCTCCCTGACGGCAGGTGTAGGCAAAGTCTCGCCGCTCGCCGCCCAGCACAGAGGTGACGATCGAGGATGAGTGATACAACACACTCATCACCGTCCGTACTTCGTCGTTTGTGAGGGCCCGATGAGTGAGCCGGTAGATGGTTCCCTGGACACGCATTGTGAGGGGTTCACCATCACCGAACTTGAGATCCGCGGTTTCTTTATCGTGCACGTAGGCAAGCAGATCATCCACATCTTGCTGCGACTTGAATGACTCAGGGGGGGTATACACCTGCCCCCTGCTCAAAGTATCAGGCAGCATGTCTTCTGCGCGGCGCCGGCGATCCTGGAGCCGCTGCATATCATCACTGACGAGATGCTGAAGATCGAGAGCAGCCTCAGGGTTTCGCTCTACCATCGTCTCGTAGAATTGACGCTGCTCATCCTGATTGAAACCACCAGGGGCTAAGGTGTCATCGTTCATTTTTCACCTGGTGCCTTGAAGCCATAATCAAGGGCTTTCCAACGCCCAGGTTCAGATACGAAGTAAGCATCTTTCGAGATGATTTCCTCGCGAACTCCGATCAACAATTCATCGCCACTTTCCGAGGTAATAACCTCACCTGGGCGACGCTCGATAACCTGCGGAGGATCAATCATCCCGTGGAGCGCCAAGAGCCGGTAAAGAACCATTCCGCGGAAGCCGCGCTGTAGGGCTTCCAGCCGCAGATCAGCCTCGTCAATGGCCATGCTTCGGCCCTCCTCCCAACCCTCGCGCATTGCCTTGTCCCAGCGTTCACTTTCTTCACTCGTGCGGGGAAGCAATGTTTCCCGGGGAAGCGGCGGTTTGGCCATGTCATCCGGCAAAAGAAAATCACGCCACGTCAGCGCCGTGTTGCGAAACCTTGCCTGAACCATGGTTCGAAAATTTTTGTCGACCAGTTTTCGCAACCGGCCGTCATCTTCGATCGCGCGATAATCTTCAGCTGAGTCCAAGATTGGCGGTTGGAGTGTCCCGGACCTCAAATACAAGCGGCCGAACGGGAAGCTTTGATCGAGCTGCACGGACTGATTGTCCAGCAGCCGTGCCTGTGCCAGCCAGCGGTTATACCGGCCCAGTTGCACACCGTAGTTACGACCGGCCTCGCTCATTAACTGAATACGCGCGAGCTCTTGTCGCTTGTCGTCGTCCATTGTCGGGCTGGGTGCTTCCTTGGCCTTTTTCTTCACTTCCACCAGCGCCTGCTCCGGCGATATCGCCTCTTCTTGAGCGATGCTGTCACCCAGCACATGGAAGCTGGCCATCCCCAGCATTAGGCCCAGCAGCACGGTTTTCATTTTCAGGATCCCCATCGTCAAAGCTGCCTTGCAGCCAAGACCACGGTCTTGGTTGCTGCATAGACGTGAAGCTTCATGTCCGTGGGCACCTGGTCCATAACCTGAGCCATCACTTCTTTCAAGGTTCGCCCCTTGCCCTCAATGTTCACCATCGGCGGATTGCTTGGGAGCGTGACTGCAGGGACAAACTTGTACCCGGCCAAGTTTGCTACCCGCTCAATGGCTTTCGGATAAGGCAGCGTGAAGACCTCTTGGGTCGTACGGTCGAAGCCAGGCACAACCGCTGCCACGGAGACGGCTTCACGCTGGCGATCCAAAGCAGTGCGCTTTTGATCGGCGATCGCATTTTCTGCACGGGAGAGGCGTTCGAGGTCGCGCTGCGCTAGTTCTGCCGCGGCTGCCAAGCGACCCACAAAGGGGTCATTGTTCAAGTTCTCCGCCGGTGGAGGTTTTGTGACACAGCCTGCCAGGCACAGGACGAACGAAATGGTGAGACTTTTTTTCATGCAATTACTCTCCGCCGCTAACTTCAACTTGGGGCAATGATCAGAGGCAATGTGAATTTCCTGCCCTGCATTTCGAATTCGGCCATGCCATCTTTTTCGCCGATGAAACGGCAGTTCACGCCGTACACCTGCTCGCTAGCAGAAACCACACGCACAACGCCATCAGCCGCCAAATACACAAGGGCGCCGTTCTCACGAAACCTGATCGGTGACAGCAACATGCGTCCCTGGGCTTCGCTTTGCCCTTTCGGGTCCGACTCCTTTTTTGATGGATCAGTTGAACCAGGAGCGGCAGCGCCGCTAAAAAACGCCTGCAGGCTCGTTGGAACCGGTAACGGCGCATCAACCCGGGGAGGTGTCGGCAGGGGCGGCAGAAATGACTCCACCTTTGTCACCCCCTCCTCCCGCGCTGGACCAAAATTCACAGCACTGACGACAGCGCTCAGCGCCGCATTCGTTGCGCGCAGCCGGTCGACCTCATCAAGCTTTTTCTGAACAGCGATCGGAAGCTCCACGGCAGACTGAGGTTCATTCCCCAACGCGTCCAAGGCTGCGGAGACATTGAGGCTCGACTGATACATCTGGACATTGAGACCAAGTAGGGAGCCCAGGATCGAAATTTGCAGCAAAGGTAGTTTCTGCATCATAGGTCGGATGCCAATAGGATTTCGTTCAATATAGTAATCTCAAAACTATACTTTTCCAAGTTTGTATTTTGGTATAAATTTTATCAGACTAGGCCCATCAACCCATACAAGGCCCCTGTTCATGAATGATCCATTGCACCAGGCACTCGCGCTTGAACGGCGGGCAGCCGACCGCACTGCTTCGAAGGCGAGCAACCTTTCTCTGGAGCTTTTTGCCCAAGGCGACTTGCTTCCCCCGGTCGCTGAATTTGATAACAATGCACTGCCGGAATGGAGTGACAGCGTTAGAGGCGTTCCCAATGCGATCATCCGCGGGGCGCTCTTCGCGGCAATTCAGGGCAAGACACGGCGCTATATGAAGGGTGAGGTCATCGAGCAAGGCGATGGGATGACGATTCGGTTCACCGGCATGCAGTTGGATCAGTCTGACCTCGACGTATGGGAAACACTGATCCATATCTCTCGACACACCCCAAAGGGAGAAAAGTTCTATGTCCATGCAGGGGCCATTCTTTCCTATCTTGGCCGGCCGCGGGGTGGGGACCATTACCGCTGGCTTAACGAGTCCATCGATCGAATGGTTTCCGGAGCGGTAAGAATCACTTTTGATGATCGATACAGCTACTCGTCGACGATGCTCAAGACATGGAAGGATGGTCTGACGCAGGAGTATTTCATCCAACTCGACGAACAACTCTTGTCGCTGTACTCCCTGGGCTGGACCCAAATCAACTGGGCACAGCGAGACGCGCTCCGCGGCAAACCCGTCGCGCTTTGGCTGCATGGCTGGTATTGCAGTCACACCTCTCCTGAAGACATTTCCATTGCCCGCATCCAACAATTGTGCGGCTCCAGCAATCGCAACCGTGACTCTTTCAAAACCAAGGTGCGTGCCGCATTGGAAGAAATTAAGAACATTGGCGCGATCGCAAACTTCAATATTTCTCGTAACGGCGTGGTGCACGTTGAGCGATACCCTCTCAATACCCTTCCAGGGTTTTAACCCGGCTGCAGCGCATTGATCGTCAAGGCAGGAATAGACATGGCCCACGAAACCGCACTCACCAGCTTGAACCTCACGCAACGTATCCTGCGCAAGGCGAGTCGACTGCTATCGCCTAGAAGCCTCCAGAACCAGGAGCCGCATCCAAGCTTGATGGGACAGCAGCTGCACGGCGCGCTGACCTTGCTTCATACACAGAACGATGCGTTTCGCAGAGCCCTGAGCAATCCGCAGATGACGCTTGTAATTTGGTTTGAAGACCGAACAGGTTGTCAGGTAAGCGCAGCGCAGTGTGACGATCGCACCTCAAGAGGAATGCCTGAGACCGCGCTTGAGATGATCCTGGGCGTAGCCACGACTCTCGAACGACGCTACATCGCAAACGGGGTATTGCACGGGATCAAAGTCACACTCCCAGAGACCATCTGTGAGCACTTCTCTTCCGTTCTCCGCGACGTCGGTCAGCGCCACGGAACCCGCGCGTGGATTAGAAACTATTCCGAACCCGCCTATGCAAAAGCCTGGGACGGGAAAGTTGATTTCTTCAGCTGACTGTACGCCTCACAGCGCAGCACTTCTCGAACGGCCCGGGTTCGCGTTGAGTCAAGCGGCCACTGCCTACCCGCCTCTCTGAAAGCAGCTGCAGCACCACTGATCTGACGGATCCGCGAGCGGAGCCAGTTTGCATCGGCAGTGTACTGCGCTGCTGGATTGTTCTGCAGCAGAGCGCAGAGCTTCAATCTCAACTCACTTGTCAGTCTGACTCTTCCCAAGATGTGGAAGTCATGATGGCGCAAAGTCGAGCAATCCTCCGGGCTCATCGCCTCAAGGTTCGATGGAATGCCGGCACATATGCGGTCGGTCCCAAAGATTCGCACGGCCCGCTCCAGCATTTGCCCGGCCGACAGCCCCCCTCTTTGAAGAGGCACGATTACGCGAGCCCCCGCCTGGGCCCAGATCCGCACCTTTGCGGCGTGTTCAGCCCAGAGCGCCAGGCTCGCAGCCTGGTCCCCGATCACATCTGGCGCAACGATACTGACCCCTTCAGGCCTTTCGGTATGCCCGAGAACGGTATCGTAAACGCTGAAGACCTTGGCCCAATCCACTTCGACCCCCTTCTGAAACGCAGTGAAAGCGCCGGAGTCGATAAACACCGCTCCCCCGCCATCGAGATATCGCGGCAGGACCAGGATCTGCTGCGACAGGTTCAGGAGCGTGGCCACCACACCTACCGGCGCGAGCTCCTCAACTGCGGCACGAAGATCGCTTTTTGAAGACATTCCAGAATGAAACGCAATATGCCAATTATGGTCCACCAGCCATCCCTCAGGCACCAAACTGCCATGAACAAATAGACCTACATTTTACTAACGTATATGCGATTGTAAATTGCATAGATGATTAATTTTTATAACAGCATTATTTGTTGGCTCGCATGGCTAAACATGAATAAAACTAATCATAATCGACGCAGCACACCTAATTCTGCGGTACTAACGGCCAATGATTACTGGAAGCGCCAATATTACGTCTCCATTAAAGTGAGCGAACATCATCATCGAGTCACTTATCCACAACCATCGTCATCCGAGGTGGTTTGAGCCGACTTCTCTACGTCATGCGAGATAGGTTGCGAACACTCAGGCTGAACGCTGTCGTCACGCGAGGTAGGGAGTCGTCATGCGAGGTAAGGACCTCGTCATACGAGGTAGAAATTCTTCGTCATGCGAGGTAGGTCGAACTCGTCATGCGAGGTGGTTTCCGTTGCCATCGCTCGACCTAACTATCTGTTTTTAATGATTTTTTTAGTTTCCGCTTTCCGCCCTATATGTTTAATAAAAAGATATATATATGTAAAAAGGCCATGCACCCTGGTCACCAGCAACGCGACCGTAGCGACAGCCTTTCGACTGCCACCTTTCCAATGACAAAACTGTCGCCTCAGGCCTAGAATGTTGAACATACGGTTTTGTTTCGCGATTACGGTGTTAACACAATGAGTGAAATGGTAGTGGTCATCGAAGCGCCCGGGAAAATTCGACCACTTCGAAAAATCTTGGCCGAACTACGCATCAACGCCCAGGTCCACGCTACCGGAGGCGCGCTGTACGACATGCCCCAAGATGTACTGGGGCTTGATCCTAACGACCTGACCCCCGAGCGCTGGACCCCAACCTCCTCGCGCACCATCCAACACCTGACGAAACATTTCAAAGACGCCAAGCGCATTGTCGTTATGACCGACGGCGATCCAGACGGTGAATTGATCTCTGCGCAGGTGAATAGCGTCATGGTCGCCTCTGGGTCAGAGGCAATTGTCGAACGTGTGACAACGTCCGCACTGAATGCTGAGGCCGTCAAAATCGCGCTGCAGTCACCCCGGGCGATTGATCGCAAGGTGTGTGTTGCAGTGATGGCCCGTCGAGCAATCGACAGAGCAATCGGTTTTCTCTGCAGCAACCCGAATGCATCTGGTCAAGTCGCAGGGCGGGTGAGCAGCAAAATCATCAGCACCATCGATCGAGCACCATTGAAAACGATCAAAGTTGCAGGGACACACCCTGCGCAACCAGGCTGGCGTATTTGGGGCAAAGGCACGTCGACCAAGCGGGAGTCACTGAAAGCAATAGAAACGGCGTTCCGAAACATGGACCCCGAATTGATGGGCTTCAGTCGAGAAACCACCATCAGCAAACCGGCGCCGGCAATGCTCAATGGTGCGGATGCACTCACACTTGTAGCCAACCAACTCAACATCCCCCTTGCGGAAGCCGAGAAGCTTATGCAAACGGCTTATGAGCGCGGAGCGATTAGTTACCCAAGAACTGATTCCAGGGACATTTCTCCGCGGACCAGGACGATGCTGGAAGACGCGATGCGCACCTTCGGGCGTCGCGTGGGGCGTTCCAAACCCGGCAGCGAGGGCTTCAGCGGGCCCATAGCGGCGCACGAGGCTGTTTATCCATGCTCTCCCATCAAATTCAACTCATCGAGCCTGACAGGGCTCTCCAGGCTCGACTCGACAATTGCCATCATTACTCGCCGCGCCTTCGCATCGCTGTCGCCTGATGCAAGGGTTAAAACGATCGAAATCGAACCGGACGCTATTTCTTCATTCCTCTCGAAAAAAGGCCTTCCAGCTGTGCAAGTCCGCATTTGGAAGGACATCCCTGAGACCGCCGGTTGGTTAACAGTGGAGAGGGAGTTCTTGAGACCAGTGCAACTCACCAACATCCCGCTCGACAGCGCGATCATGGAGCGAATGGTTGAACAGAATATCGGGAGGCCGTCCACGATCGTGGGGCACATAGGTAAAGCGCTGAACCGTGGTTGGGTTCATGATAACGGGACACTTTCCGGCAAGGGCCAGACGGTACATGCATACTTGCAGCAGAATTATCCGGAACTTCTGATCCCGCATGAACTGGATCGATTTCTTGCCCGGGCTGGTTTCGACCAGGTGAATCAGGCGGTGCTGGCTGGCATAAATGACGTTGGATTGGATTTCAAGATGCTGCAGCACTTGGCAAGAGAGGCTTCGATGGGAGTCGGCACATCGTTCCGACCGGATGCCGATGCCGATGAGAGCGGCTTGCCGACGTACGCTCCCGAGGAAGATGTCGAGATGGCAATCGGGGCACCATAGTCATGTACGCAAAGTCACATATTTGTGATTATCTGTACATCAGAACACTGAGACGATAGTGTCCCGCGTCTACTACCCCATAAAAAAAGGAGCCTACGAGGGCTCCTTTTTCGTTGCAACCAGGTCAGGTCAGATCGATGCGCAGCACAAAGTCCAGGACCACTTCCATCGCTTCCTCGCTGAAAATCGCCCAGGCCCGGCTCACAGGATCCTCAGCATTGACCGGAACGCCCAGAACCTGTTTGCCATCTATCCAGTAGCAGTGGATATCGAGTGCTGCAAACAGGACGGCAACTCTCCTGAAGAGCTGTATCCGGGCATCATCTTCAGGGTCGTAGCGGTAGGCGAAAGGAATGTCGTACTCCTGGGGCAGGGCCTGACCAGGTGTCGCAGGTAGTTTGTGCTTTTCCGCTACAGCCAGCACCTGCCTGGAGACCTCGCCAATCACTGGATCATTGGTCCAGACATTGAGTGAATCGTAGGTGTTCATTTTAAGGTGGCTCCCCCGCCGGTGATTTCCGTCACAATGTCTTTAAGGATCTGATAGCGCGCAATCATCCTCGCACGCTGCCAGATAACGCTGCAGTTTTCATCATGACGAAAATTTTGGTGCGCGTGCTCCAGCAATGCGTACGGCAGTTCGAAAGACCTTTCGCCTAACCATTCGAAAAATTTGGATGATGCCGAACAAGGCAACGCCGCGGCCGCCGCGGTGAGCTGCGAAACACCCTCCTGAACCAAAGCATTCTCCAGTCCGTTGCTTTGCTCGAACGTGTGCAGCAACTGCGCGATGTCGGAATATAGGGTGCTCAATCCATGATCGACATCCTGCAGTGACCAGTGCTCCTTGTTATCCATTTCTTGAAAGAACGACAGCAGTTTTGGTTCACGCTCGGCCCAAAACGCCTGGACTGCACCAGGCGTAAGGTCAACCCCATGACGGGAGGTCATGCACCTGGTCTCCGTTCGTTGCCGCGCTCATAAACACGAGCGGTCAACACGAAATAGTAGGTGGAGACGCGGTTCTGACTTTTGGTCGAACCAATCAGGCCGGCCAGTGGCCCAGCTTTTTCATAGCCTGTCACGCCAGATCCGGAGTTGGTCTCGTCAGTTTCCATCTGGCCACCGATGATGATGGTGTCGCCATCCCGAAGCAGTGCTTCACCGTTGTAATCGATATTTGCAGGAAGCGTGATTTGTGTCGGTACTTTCGTCGTCCCGTTTGCGTCGGTCAGGTACTGGTCAATCGTTTTAACCTGCGATCGCACCGCAACGTTGAGGGTCAACTGAGTCCGGATGATGCCAGTTTCCAAATCGATTTTTGGATTGACCCGGAGCAAGGTCCCGAAACGAATCGGAATCTGCGTGTTGGTCGTCGCCACAGAACTGCTCTGTGTGCCGGCGACCGCGCTCTGACTGACCTGGCTGAACAAATCCGTTTCAATGCGACGAAACTCCGCCGGCGCGCCCGACGTGGTCGCGATGGCAGGACGCTGAGTAACGGTTACGTCACCGATCGAGGATAGGTAATTCACAAAAAGATTTGCCGGGTTCCCCTTCAGGACCGACAGACCCAACCCAGTTGAGCCAATCACGCTACCGCCTGGTGTCATCACGGGTGGACTGCCTGGCGTTCCAGGCATGCTCGGCGAAATGGTGATACCGCCGGCTGGGTTGTTGTTGATGATCATGCCAAGCTTGCCATTGGCGAACGAAGCAAAGGCGGTGAGATCGAGGCCTTCTGACTTGTCTTTCGTAGTCGATACGAGGATCAATCGACCCTCAAAGTGAATCGCTGTATTGAACTCTCGCGATACGCCCTTGATGTACTCGTCGATTTCATTCTGCAGCCACTTCGGAGCCTGCACAGTAATCGTGCCGGTATCTGGGTTGACGCTGACGGTGCCCAGTTTTTGCGAGCGATACATGTCCGTGGACCTGGACGTGTCTGCTGCGGCCATCGGCTCCATGTTGCCAACCGGCAGCGGCGGCATGCCGTTGATGGGCATGCCTGCCGCAGTGTTGATGACACCTGGCACCACCGTGTTGCTGCTGACCGGAACCAGAACAGAAACCCGGTTTTCGAGCTCCTCTTTCATTGACTTCCAAAAGTCGGATTTCGATTCCAACTTCGAGGTGCCAGAACGCTCACCCTCGGAGCCTTCACCGCCGTTGCCAGATCCTGAGCTTTGCGGGATACCACCCAGGCCGCCGCCGCCCATGCCGGAAGAGCCATTGGCACTCGACGCAGAGTTGAGCGAGCTGGCCAGCGAAGCGCCGACATCGAGCGTGCCGCTCAGGGATGCAGACGTGAAGTTGGTGGAGCGCTGGGAGTTGATGTTCAGCGTCCACTGCTTGGCCCGCATTGGCACGATGGTGACAATGCGGCGGTCGTTGTCGACCACGTAATCGAGCCCCATCGAAGGAAAAATAAGGCGCATCGCGGTTTCGGCATCGACATTGGTAAAACCGTAACCAGCGTAGGTATAGGTATCCAATGGCATTGTGCTGGTGATGTTCAGACCCTGACTGAGCAATGATTTGGCCAGCTCATTGCCATTGACCGGCTTGTTGATGGCCAGCGAGATCCGTTTGTCCTGGAGCCACGGTGAGCGGACCAGGGGCATGGTCTTGCCGGTCATCAATGGACCATTGGTGATCTTGATGCGTTGATTACGTTGCGATTGCTCGCTTTGCGCCTTCAACTCAGCAAGTTCATCCATCATTTTGCTGTAACTGCCCCCTTCTGCTCCTTTGGGGATATTCTGCAGACACCCCGAGAGGGTCGCACCGATAACGCTTGCCAGCATAAGTTTTGCGAAATTGTTCATTGGGCGATCTCTCGTTAGTGGAGCCAAACTTTCTTTTCGAGCGGGCTGATTTCTACGTTGAACCGGTAGGGATCCGCGTAGGGTTCAAGGAACTTGGCCACGGCCTCTTGCGGTGTCGCGGCGCTGATGACATAGCCGCCTTGAATTTCCTTGTCCTGCTCACCCAGGTCCCACAGCGGCGTTTTCCAGTTGAGTTCCTGTGTCATTCGGAAAAGGTTTTCGTAAAGTCCACCGCTCCGAACGTTGAACGTCACACCCGGTGCCGCTGGTGCTGCGGCCGCGATCGGTGTAGCCACCGTAGCAACAGGTACGATCGCCGGCGGTAGAACTTTGGTAGCCGCGGTGCTGGCTGTGACAGTCGAAGAACCCGTTGAGAATGTTTTGGTAGTCAGCGGTTTTTCCGCTGCAGGCGTGCTCACGCTTACGCCTGGTGATGGTTGGCCCGGAATCGGGGGGACGGGACGACTGCGGTGCGTGGCTTCAATAAGGCGTGCTGCCGCATCCTTGTTCAGACTCAGGTCACTCACGATCTGAACGCGGTTCGCACGAACACCTTTGCCATCGAAGGATTCGTAAGTGGCACTCGTTTCCTGGCGGCCTGACGCGCCCGGGTTGATTTTTTGAACACGATCCCGGCCTACCAGCCCCAATGGCTCTTCAAAGGGCAAGGCGCTATCCATCGGAGGTCTAGCCGGTGAGGTGCGCTTGACGGTCATGGTTTTTGACCCGTCACGTCCAGCGAGAATATCCGCTGGGTTTTCGAGCGACACCGAGTATTCGACTCCCGCGGCATCCCGTGTTCGGATCATCAGCGGGATGGGTTTTCGATAGCGGTATACGCGCGAAGCCCCGTCGGGATCACGAGTTTCGGTCAACCAGTCTGGGCCGACCATCGACGCGCCTCGCAGGCGAATGATCGCGTCGTCGCGATTTGGCGATAACCAATAGCTGACGCTGAAGGGCAGATTCGCGGTATCGCTAACCTTCAACGTGGTCCAGTTTTTTCCAGGGGACTGTCCCAGGGCGTTCATCAACTGGTGATCAATCGCGACGCGGTTGGGTTGCAGCAAGGGCGAGCTGCCCTTCGGTACGCCGTCAACAATCAGTTTTAGGCTGTCTTTCACACCATCGGTGGGGTCGGCCGAGACTTTCACGTAGAGCTTGATTGCCTCATTACGGTCTTTGAGATACAGAATTACGTTGGTGTTGACCCAGGGCTTCTGCGGGTGAATTTCCACCGCACCAGAATCCTCAACCAGTTGCACGTCGATCACTGAGTCGTCCCCTGCGCGGGCTCGGCGAATCGGCCATGGCGCGCCGTTCTCTCCCACCACCATGACGGAGGTCAGATAGCCAAGCTGCAGGGTGACCGACTTGGTTTTTCCTCCATCGGTCAAATCAATGATTTGCTCCGGGCTAGTGGCCGTAGCTCCAGCAGGCAATTGCGGCGCCAAGCTTTTTCGCTCGTTACGCAGGTACTCCTCCACCGCGGCTTGTTGTTTGACCGTCATTGGGCTATTGCGCTTGAGGACGGTATCTACTAGTGGATCGCCAGTGCGGGGAGCATCACTGAAGGCGGGCTCTCCGTCCGCATGAGCCGTCGAAGCAATCGCTGCGAGAAACATCAAAGTCCAGGTATTGATATTCATGTCTTGTTGACCTTCACTCGAATTGCATGCACTGCAAGACCGTCAGCGCGGTTGGCCTGGTCAATGCGTAATAGGTCGACTTCGATGGACCCACGGCGCGGCTGGTTTACGTTGCCGTTGAAAACGATGTCGATAGGGTGGGTGATGGTGTAGGACTGGCGTGCTACCCCGTCGGTGACTTTCACTGACTTGTCCACGAATTCGCCAGGACCAGGCGTAGCCGCGAGCACGAGGCGAGTCTTGGGATCTCTCAAGAGTTCCATCAAACCGGCCCGCTCGAACGCGGCCAAGTAGCTGCTGTAGCCGGGATCAGTGAAACAGGTGCGTTGAGCTTCCGCCTGCTGACGCCTGTAGTTCACGTAGTCGAGCTGGAACATCCGAATGACGCAGGTGGAACTGAAGTTCAGCGCCTTCTCCTCCCCACCGATAGGGGAATCTAGCGGAGTTAACTGAAACAGGGAGCCGTTGTGAGTCGTAGCGAAATACTCTCGCTTGATCGATTCGATTTTGTTTTTTGCGTACCAGATGGTCCCCCCCAGTCCAACACTCAAACCAACCACCAAGGCGATAAGCACGCAAATGAGGTAAAGAAAAATCTTACTTTTGAAAACGATTGCGCCGACCAGCTGATCGTCATTGACGTTGTTCATGTCGCAGTTCCTTCCGATGTTGATTCAGACCAGGCCAGACTCGAAGCCAGGGGATGGCGAACGCCTTTTTCTACCGGGGCCACAGTTGCTGAACCAATCAGCTGCTCCTGCCAACTTGGCTGACTAGACGCTGTTTCGTTTGGTCGAGCCGGCTCCACCGGCTCGCTCGTCTGCGGCTGATCAACTTCAACAGCAACAGCCTGGGGCTTTAAAGGTTGGGAGATATCTGCCGCCTGCTGGGCAATGTGCGTCTCTATGACCGGCACAGGCGCGAGGGGGATCGCAGCAGGTGCAGGGCTGGCAGCCGGTGTTGAAACCACTGGCGCCGGCGTGGCTTCCTGCACCGATCTCGGGTGCATTTGCAATTCCACCGGCCGCTCTTTTAGAAGACCGAGCAAGACACGCTTGAAGGCGTATCGATCAGCTTCGTCTTCCGAAATTTCTTCAAAGAGCTCCTTGGCCTCTTCTGCGATCTTGTCGATCAGACGGAGTGCTTCACCTTCCACCGGATCCATAGGATCCAGTGAGAAGCGAAACTGGCGACGCTTTAACGAACGCTTCGCGCGTGCCATGGCAGTTACTCCTGAGTCGCTGCCAGGTGCCGGGCAAGCTTGTAGTTGCCCTTGGCATTAGCGTACTGAGGGTCATCAACCACGATGGACTGCGCCCGGCCGATTTCGACACCTTTCAGGTCATCCCGGAGCATTTCGGTGGTGCCGCCGGCGAATAGCACGCGGCGCAATTCATCACGGCGCCGGGAGACGATCTTTTCAACACGAGGAACGATTTCGTTCACGATGGCGCGCGTTTCGATGGCGACGATGTCGCGAATGTTTTCCTCGCTGTTACCGATCTTCAGTCTCGAACCGTTTTCACGAATTGCCTGCTCAACAGCATACAAAGGCGGTGTGCGCATCAACCCCATGCGATCCTTCACGGTATTGGCAACACGCTCGTACAGATGAAGCGCGCCGACCTCGAACGAATCAGAGTTGCCGCCGAATACCAGAACCCCATTTTCAAACAGCGCGAGGTCCGTGGTGTTGCCACCGATATCGACCACAACATCGAGGCCCTCAGGCTCAACCTGAAACATCCCCTCCTCGTCCATCATGTAGTCGAGGTAAACAGCGACGCCTTCCGCCGTGCCATTTAGATTGGCGAACACCGATCCACCCCGGGGCAGTTGCAAGCCAGCGCGCCCGGCTGACAACACGGATGCTGGTTGTCGCCAGGCCTTCACCCGGGCCTTGATCAGATCGGAATTTACTTCGCCGCGGGAGTTGTAAAAAACATTGAGCGGCATGCCGAAAACCGCATCGACCTCGGCGTTTGAAAGATCACCGAATTCCTGTACCAGGATCGCCAGCACGAGTGCGGCGTTCATGTCGGAGCTGTAGTAGCTACCGAAGCGAGTATCGAGAGGTGACTCGACCCGCGGGCCAACCGCATAAACACTGCTGCCGACCTGAATGACGATTTCGTCAGGACCTTTTGTCGCGCCGCCCAGACTGATACCGACCTGTGGTTTGGTGGAAACTGTGCTGCGGATGGAGATTTTCCGTCCGTTGCCGGCGTAAAGCTTAGCGTGGTTGCAACCGATGTCTGCACCCACCGTAATCTTCTGAATCATGCTTTCTCTCCACAAAAATAGAATCGTATCGGCTTTATCTTTTTGTTTTACCGTCGCACTCTCGAATGCAAACAAATCTTAGCGGTTTGCCGCGTTCAGCACAACTGCGAAGACGCAGGAATAAGATTTATATGAAAGAAAATTTTTGTTGGTTATAGAATCGAATAGTTATGCAGAAAGCACCGGAGTGAGTCCGGTCGCTGTAAAGGCAAAAAAAACCCCGCTCATGGCGGGGTTTTCTCTTAAACGACTGGATCAGTTGTCGAAGCCTGGCGCATCGTCAAACTGATCCGGCTCTGGCAGTGGCTGCGACTGGGAATCAGCGGCCTTGTCGGCAGGCTTGGCCGCATCGATACCGGCTTCTTTCAACAGATCTTCGCTGTAGGCCGGCGCCGGGAATTTCTCGGACGGGACCAGGAGCGGATCGAAACGATCTTTCGGGGTCACGGACAGGTGACTGATGTAGTTGAACTCGTCGGAAGGAGCTCGGCGGATGTAGCATTCAGCGGCATAGACCTGCTTGTCGTCCTGGAAACGCTTGGCCAGGGCCACGTAGTTGGCCCCGCGCGGCGAGTTCATCATTTTTTTCGACATCTCGATCGACATGACCGGAATCATTTCGATGACGCCTTGGCCGGCCGCGGCCATTTCCAACATCTTGGTCAGGCGCGTGTTTTTCTTCAGACCTTCGACGACCTGAGCACCATTCTCGGCGCGCTTAACCTTTTCGCCGTCCACTTCAACTTCCGCGACACCCTGGCGGATAGAAGTGAAATCGATGACTTCACCGGCTTCGCTCATCAGACGGACGATCGGGCGGGCACGGGAGCGATCAGACGCGCATTTGTCGGCCAGCGCCGCGACTGCGCCAGTGAACTGCTCGGGAGTCAGAGTCAGCGGCTTGCCCAGGCGATCCAGCGCACCCCAGTTGGTTTCTTTGGTGCCTTCCACGTTGGTGCCCGCGCGGTACATCGCGTTACCGATGGAGAGTTCGTTGCGGCTATGACCGAAGAACTCAGCCCAGCGAGCGATACCTGTGGTTGGCTCGCCTTCTGCTTCAGGCTCGCGCACCCAGACGGTGCTGAACAAAATCATGCCACCGACGGGCACGTAGTGATTGCTCTTTTCCTTGGAGAAGGAAAGGAGGTCGTTGCGTTTGGTGTTTTCGGCCGCGTCACCAGAAGTGGTCAGAATTACGGAGTACGGCTTTCCGTTCAGATCACGACCGATGACAGTGTCGATGTCTTTACTGCCCTCGGAAGCCACATAGGCCTCGACCTGCAGCATCAGGCTTTGTTCTGGTTTGTTTTTCTCTTGGCTTTTGCGCTTGAACATGACGTGCTCCTGGGACTTGGCTGGCGTTAATGCCATCGACACAAACCATAGACACACGTCAATAATTTTTCAAGCATATTTTACTATCGACACTCATTTAGTAAAATTAAAGCCAGTTTAGGATCCTGCCAACCCCATTTACTTGCGCGCCGTGGCCTTGATGAAAGCCCAGCGCTACAAGTATTTGACCTACGGATTGGTCAGTCATCGACAGCGGGTGATTCCATAACCCGGCCGGAACGTGGTTAAAGGCGCCATGACGGTCGACCAGGGCCGCTACAGACGCTGCAATGACATGAGTTTTTTCGTCAGCGGCTTCCAGGCTGATCATTGGCCAGTCGGTCCCGACGTCGTCACCGCGCAGTTGCCAGGCTGTGTCGAGTGTCATGGCTTCCATTTCAATGATCGAGGAAGGCACGGCGATCTCCGCACTCGCGAATCCGAGCAACTGGCGAACCTGTTCCCAATCCAACACGTTTCCTTTAACCAATTTCATTGTTGCTCCTCCTTTTCACCCGTTGTGCTGGCTTGGCCAGTTGTTTTCAGTGAGTCCGTCATCTTGCCTTTGAGATCAGAAAGCGCACCGCGAAGTGAGTTGGCCGAAAAATTCTTTGGCACCGGGCTTTCTGGGTAGGTGTTGTTTGGGTCATCCGGCATAGCGTTTTTGACGGCTGTGTTCGCACTCAAGCGCGCCTCAGGCAACGTGCCTGACCACTGGGAGTCACTGCCGGTCTGCTGCATCTGTTTCACTTCTTGCATCACCGCAGCACTGAGGGCTGTTCGTGAAATCATGGCTTGCGTTGATGTATCCGGCGCGTGATCGTCCATGCTGAATGAAAAATCTGCAGGATGGATCAACGGTTGCTCTTCCTTCATTTTCACTTCAGCCTGCGGCGCGGGCGCAACACTGATAGGCAACTCCGGCAGCAGCGATTCATCGAAGGTAAAAAGCGGCTGCGAGGGCGCGACAGTCGGCTGCTGCAAAAGCGCTTTTTCAAGCAGGTCCAGCGAGTCTGATTTTGCAAAATCGACCTTGCCGTCACCTGCATCCACCGTGGTCGCCGGCGGGGCAGTTTTCGCAGGTTGTGACGCAGTGGCCACGACCGGCTTCGATTGAACCGGCTGAGGGTAAGCCAATCCTGGTGTCCCTTTTCGATCACCTTTGAAAATCTGCTCAGCTGCTTTCTGCATGGAACTAAAGAGCTCGCCACCACGAGCCTGGCTGCCCTCGATGGCATTTTTGCACCACAGATGAAACTCATCGCCGAGGTCGATAACCGCGGGTTCAGTGGTTGGCAGGTACGTTTTTACCGCATCCTGGATTTTGTCCAGATGTTTACGCATTGCGATAAGTCGTTCAGCGTCTTCTACGACACCGCTTACCCCAACAGGGGTCCTCATCCGGACGAAACTGTTCACCTGCGACTGCGAACTTTGCTGGATGGCTGGGTAGAACATCTTCACCTTGGTCCAGAGTTTTCCGCCAAAGTAGATGTGCGCCATACCTGGATCTTGCGACGCCATTTGGTCAATGCGAGCCCGGTCTACTTCCTGCACTTGAAGCGCATCCACCGACTGGAAATTCGTTCGCATGTCAGGACGCCCGCCATTGGGTCGATCTCCCCAGGTGCCAGCAACCGACACAAGCTTCTTCCCGCACGTATCTACCAGTAGCTTGACGGTATTCACGTCGAAAGTTTTCAAGAAAATTTTCGTACTGGTGTTGGCGTTCACCCGATCCGCTTCGACCTCGGAGCCCTTCTTAAAGCTCGCCCAGTCTTGGCCGCTGAAGCAGGCAAAAACGCCCATGGAGCGAATTTGAGCTACGACATCACCGAATCCTTCAACGCAATAGCTTCCGTACTCATCAAGGAACAGACCGTAAGGAATCTGCTTGCCGATCGGGCGGCCATCAATCAGGATTTTCTTCAGGCCGGTGAGCTGGCCACCGCCGATGATTGGCAGCATTGCGTTACGCATGCTGGTCACAACCATCCGACCGAGTTGCTTCAGGGACTCAGGAGACTTTTCCAGGGCCGGCAGCATGATGTAGACGGTGCGGCGCTGGTTAATTACATCGATCCAGTCGATCTCCGAAATGTCAGTACCAGTGATGTACCCGTAGGTCCCCGATAACAGGGACAGCACCCGGGTGAACTGCATCTGCAGGAAGCCCAACTGCTCGGACATCCGACCCATCGACGTTTCTTTCGCCTGAGGCTGGGTTGCTTTCTGCCAGGCTGAATACCCTGGCAAATCATTCAGAAACAGCTGCGCTTCGTCCCGCACGCGCTGTGAATAGATCATGTTCTGCGGAAGCTCAATCAGCTTTTGCAGCGTCATGCGCCGACGGAGGTCATCGGCAACGATTGTCTCACTGCGCAGATCACGGTCTTCGCAAGCGGCACGGATGATCAAGCCGAACAACGCTTCGGCACGACCACGCCACATGTCGTCATTGCCGCCGCCGGAGCCGCCCCCCATCATGGAAGAGACCATCTCCGACAAACTGTCCGCGGAGGCGATCTCGAAAATGTTCGTTGTGTTCGAACGCTTGGTGTTCGCCCCGCCAGACGTCAGGTAGTTGATCACCAGTAACTGGCGTTCGAGGCCAAAGTGGCGGGCAAGCGTGTAGAGCATAAACCAGGTGGTGATGTCGGCCTTGCCGTCACAAAAAATTCCGCCCGAACCCTGAGCCATAAGTTGGGCGATCATTCCCAAGATGGCCTGGGTCTTGCCGCTTCCTGTGGTTCCTATCAGGAGCAGGTGTCGAACCAGCAGGTCCATGGAGGACCAGATCTGTGCTCCGCCATTGTCCATGTCGGAGCCCAAAAGCATAATGCCGTCCCCCATCATTTCCTTGGGGTCCTTCAGGAACAGCAGGTTGCCCAGGATGGGAACGTGCTTGAGCGGCGTAACCTTTTTCACCACGCCAAAGATGTCCCTCACCACTGGGGCTTGCTGCAGCTTAAACAGCTTCTTGTGCAGCGGGGTCGCTTTACAAACGAAGGACGGTCTGGATAACGGCCATGCGTGTTCCTGGCGGGTCGCCGCAAAGGCGCCAAATGCACTCACACCGATACTGGCGGAAATCTCAAAAAAACCAGGCGCAGCCAGGGCCAGGAGCCCCGTCCCCATCATCAATGGGGGAGCGTATTCCTGGATGGCGTAATTCATCCGCTCAGCAGCGGTGAGGTTCTCTCGAATATAGCGGTTGTAATCGAGCTCTTTCGCCGCGTCGCTATGACGGTTGTTCGGCTTGGTTGCCAGTGCCATGTTGCCCCCTTAAAGCCACGGATCGAAGGATGCCCAAATGTCGTCGCTTTCGACCCAAGGGCGTTCGTAGGGGTCTTTGCGTAGAGCTTCTTCCAGCCACGCTGCGGCCCATCGACCGCCAGCGTCGAGTTCTGGTTTCATCGTTCCTTTAGAGGTGTTGTAAATTTCAACTTCATGCCGGAACTGGCCCATGATCCCGGAGCCGGCGACAAAGCTGGTCCTGCGTCCACAGCTGCAGACAGCATCAAAAAAGGCGACATCCTGATAGCGCAAAAAGGACAGCGGGCCAAACTCGACGATCATGAGTCTGCCCATCATTCGAATCAGGCCGATGATTACCGTCTTTTCGTAGAGGTGCCCTTTCGTGGCGGCGATCGCGGCGTTCTTGCGATCTTGTGGCGGGATTTGTTTGATCAAAGTGTTCCAGGCGCGGCCGTACTTGCCCTTTTCCAATGCCTCGATCGTCGTGAAGAGTGGGCCCAGCGTCAGATTGAAAACCGCCGCGGCTTTCTCGGTTTCGAAGCTAACCAACTGTTTCTTGTCATCAACCTCGCAGAGGTTGTAGATCTCTGCCATGCGCCAAGGGGTAAGGGGAGCCTGTAGCGCGATCTTTCCACCAAACAGATCCAGCTTGCTGGCATCAACTACATCGTTCATCCACTCTCGCCCGGGCATCTGCTTGATCAACTGAACGATGCTCGGAATCCCTACAACGACCCTGAACATCTGTGGGTCCTGCATGCGAGAGTGCTTGAAACACCGGTAGCCGGCGTAGATCAGAATGGGACTGAAAATAAGCGTCGTGAACCTGTGAACATAGTCCCCATAGCGCTTCGCCTCGACGTAGCCCATCGCTTTCAATTGCGCCGGCTGCAGACTGGCCAGGTACTCGGGGATCTTGTGAACGGTGGCCGGATCACGTTTAAGTAACGGCATGAGTTGTTGGCCGATCTCTGTAGTGGCCAACCAGGCCCAAACTTGGGAGACGGGGACGATCAACCATTGCCAGATTCCGAGAATACGATCGGAGAAATGATAAAGAAGGAATATAAGTGCTGCGAAAGCAATCAGCACAGAAATTGCCCCCGCGTCATCGCTACCATTATTGCCGTTCATGGATGTGGTCTCGGAACTGGAGTTCAGGGATTGGGGCTGGATTCTTGATCGAGCTGGCTGTCGAGCAATTGCTGCATCGTGGCGGCCATTTCGATGCACAGAGTCATCGCTTCGGAGACGCGGCGGAAAAAATCGTCAAGTGGCCAGATCTTCAGTCGTTCAACTTCAATGCGAAACTTTTCCGGGTCACCGCTCAAGGCGGAGAACTTGCGAGTGGCAGCGGTAATTTCCCCATCCCACAACACGGGGTAGAACCCAGCGCACACCTGGATCAACGATTGAATTTGCGGCGCTTGATTTTGACTGCGCATGCGAGCCGCTTGATCAACAACGAGCTTGGCCATGTGCCCCGTGATTTCTTTGCAAAGGTCGACCGCGTCGTGCCCAAGACAAGCCTTGTCACGCATTGCCAAAATGACTTGGGCCGAAGCAGCCACAGCACTGCTCAGTCGCTCCGCAGACTCATCACCTGGTCGAGCTACTTCCTGACTGAGTTCGGATACCAGTTTCATGCCACTGGCGACAGCGTGTTCGGCCAGGGCTGCCAAATCGGCGGCGGTGAGCGTGCTACCTTCCCGCCAATGCGAAGCGATGAGCCCAACAATTTCGCGAACGATGATGTGCCGGTTGAACGGCGCACGTTCGGGGTTTTCCAGCAATCGTTTCTGGATCCGGTCGCACAAGTCGATGGTGCGAAACAGGAGAGTGGATTGGGCCTTCACAATCTGCTCACTGGTGACGCCTTCGCCAAGGCCTGGGCGGTGGAGAGAAGCAAGCATCAATGGCTCGACCAGTTGCAGACTGACCAGCTTGCGTTGGCCGGTGGATGAATCATCTGCACCTGGTGAGCCTTCATCGCGCAGGAGCATAACCAGCCTCCGGTGCGAGATCACGCTGAGCGGCAGGCGAACGTAACCAATCACCATTCATCAAGTGGATCGCCCAATGTGCAGCTGCATCGGGGGAAATCATCTGGCCCGGTTCAGCGAAAGCAACCTCCGGACAGGCTTTCATAACGGCTTCGATAGCATCAGTGCGCCATGCGCCGTTATCCACCAGTTTGCTCTTCGCATAGCGCAGGGCGAGCAGTACCAGGGCTGGAGGAGCCAGGACTGCATCCCCTGCTCCACTCGGTACAACAGTCAGCCCTTTATCAGACTTTTGAAAACCGTCTGAAATGGCATTGGCTTCGACCAACAATTGGCAGGTGCTGTTGACGAGATAGGCGAGTAATACCGAGTTACCGGATCGCACGCGCATGTCCAATGCCCAGGGTTGTCCGCCGCTGGTCATCATGCAGAGGTCTGCAAAGTTCGAATAATTTCGTTCCATCAAGTTGGACTCCCCAGCCTTTGTTTCATGACCGACACCCAAAATTTCCTACGATCCAGCTCCATCGACTCTGGCGCTTTAGCTGGATTGAGATCCTGCATGCGACGGTGGACCAATCGAACATCAGCAAACAAAGTCTCTCTTTTCGAGTACTCCTCATTGCTCATGCTTGAAAGAATTTCAGCCACATCGTTCAGTTCCGAAGACCCAAAAACGCGCTCCGCGGCGCCAATGCAGTTGGTCAGGTACTCTTCGAAGTTGTAAGCCCACTGAACGTACGTTGGCTTTGCGTTTTGATGGGCGCAGATCCAATCGTAAAATCGGGTCGCCTGGTTCAAGAACGCCTGAGGGGGCAGGGGTTTACTTCGATCTGTCGAGATTCCCACATACCCCAGTTCGTAAACGCCTGCGAGCCCGATGTGATGGCAGCGGTGACACCAGGCACACAGAGTGATGATGTTGGCCGGATTGTTGTTGGTGTGATCATCATCTTTATGGTGACCCTCCTGATATCGGTCGGCCTGCCAACTGCACTCCTGGCATGTTGAGTGGTCACGACTGATGGCTTTGCTGCGGGCATCGAGGTACACCTTGTCATTATGAATTTCCTCCTCACGCCAGTTACCCCGTTTAACCCCTAGCACCAAAGCCATCGTCGTTAATCCTCATACACCAGGAAGCAAGGTCGCACCGCCCATACCCAGCATGGAAGGCAGAAAGTAGGCACCGACGCCTGCGATGGCGTAACCAGCGGTTTTTGCTGGCTTGGCTTCAGGGTCATTGCCTTTTTGAACTTTCGACCAGTTGTCCCAGCCCTTATAAGCGAAGAAGATGCCCGCGATCTGACTGACGTTCAGCAGCAACAAGGGGAGGCCAGAGATGTTGCTGTTCAGGTTAGTGATGCTCTCACCCAATTGGGCGGAGGTGTTTGCTCCGATTGGGTTTGATGTTCCTGCTTCAGCCATGCCAGCTACCAACATCGAGCCGACAACCATTTGGGTTTTCCAGTACAGATCGGAAGACAACGCTTTAAAGTTTTTCATCTTGAGCTCCAGGTTATGTCATCAAACCCAACATCAAATCGGCGTCATACAAGAGCCGACCAAAGTCAGGAATCATTGGGACCGTGTTGTGCACGATCGCGAAAAAGTAGCGGGAGTGATAAGCGATGACGCCGGCCAAAAAATGAGAGGCGACGGCGCCCATATTGTCCTGCTGGCCAGCGCCTCGACCTGAGACGACCCGCGCATAAATCAGCATGGATTTCACGGCGTAATAGATACCGAAAATAGTCACCAACGATTCGGCAAGCGCGCCAATGGCGGTGACCATTGCTGCGCTGCTCCCGCTCGAACCAGAGGATCCGCCACCGATGGCCCCGCCGTTCAATAGCGGATCAGCGAACGTCGGCATGACAAATAAACAAAGCAAAATCAGAAGGCCGAGCGACATAAGTGCACGGCTATCCCGGTTAACGGTATTCACGGCCATTTACGGATGCTCCAGTTGCTGAAACGTTGCTGATGGACATGCCAGCGATTTTCTGCCCTGAACTGACTTCGTAAACGTTGCCGCCGATGATCATGTGGGCATGCCAATTGTCCTGAACCAAAAACGACCCCAGATATTGAACGTCTGATTTAGGGGCCTCGGCAGCAGGAACCGCCGGCTTGGTTGAAACAACCTTCTGGACAGGTTTCTCAACCGGTGTTTTCGGCTTTACGATCGGCGCGGCGGCCGTTTTCGCAGGTTCTGCTGGTTTAGACTTCGGCTGGTTTTTTTCCGCTTCCAAAGCACGGTGTTTCCAGTCGTCGCGCTCCTTGCTCACCAGTGCCAGTTGTTCTTTGACGGCGTTCAACTCCACTGACGTAGGTGGCGACGGCTCGACAGGAAGCGCAGCTTCCTTCGGCGCAACAACGGATGTTGGCGGAAGAGTCGCAGGGAGAGTAACCGGGGCATTGATCGGCGCTTTCACATCCGCTGGTTGGGTACTGGAAGCAAACAGCTTGTCGTCATCACTGCTGCCGTTGAAGAGTTCGTCGCCGGCACTTTTAGCTGCAGTTGCATCGAGGGCGGGCCCAGGGTCTGTTGCACCTAGGTGTGAGACGTTGTCAGCCCCAGCCTGAAGGTTTTGGATAGCCGCTTCATAGGGCGCAACTTGTGTAACAGGGGCTGTCGCTGCGGCAGTGGTTTCAGCTTTATGTTTTTTGTACTGGTTCCATCCGATCACGGCGAGTACTAGGACACCGATGATCAATTTCGGCTTGTGCTTTTCAAAAAACGAAACCGGTTTTTTGCGCCCATCTGCCGCCGAGTTCTCACTCGACGGGCTCACTGGGGGAAGCGCTTCAGTAAAACCAGCAGGCTCTGGATCGGCTTGAACGAGTGAAAGTTCTTCCAGGCTCACCGCAGGGGTGTGACGGACAACCTCTGGCTCGTTGATCGGGGAATAAGTCGAATCAAGTGGTGCCACTGACAGAGGAGCGGGGGCTACTTGGGAATCAACCGAAGGCGGCAAATGGCTGTCGCCAATCGTCGGCATGGGCGGTAAGTCGGCCAGCATGTCAATGCTCGAAGTCGGAGCTGGGGCGGCGGCTGGTGACGGCGCACTGTTGATGAGCAGATCATCAACACTCAGCATGTCCGCCGCTGGAGGTAGCACGAGCTCATTCATATCCCCTGCAGCGGGCTCATCGTCTTTGGCACGACGCTCGCTTCGAGGGAGATCTTCAAAAAACTGCTCTGTCATTTCAAATGTCCTCAGCGAGCATCAGGCCGATGATCTGCATTGGTGGAACCTTGGCTTGAGGCTTGATTTCCCCGGCCATCTTTTGGGCTTCTTTCAGTAAAGGTTCAGTGGCTTTACCCGCTGCATAAATGGCCAGGTCGCCGCCGGACAATTTGTCTTGGGTCTGAGTAGTGCCTCCGTTCGACACTACGGTGGTGCCGCCGCGGCTCAAGCCATCTGCGTATGCAGCAGGGAATGCAACGAGGAAAAGCGCACCGGCCCGCTGGATATACCGACCGTTGAACTCGGCTTTGACGTTGGGCATCTGGTCGGCCCCGACCGCGACCATCTTGATTGGGATCGACTCCTTATCGAGCTGGACGGCGAAACATTCAAGGTTGAGATATTCACGACTTGGCCAGGTGAAGTTGCACAGTGCCTTGCGACCTGCAAACGGGCCTTGTTCGATGTCCGCTTGAATCGTGCCGGGACGGTCGGTGTCAGCACCACCAGGCAACACGGCGGTCCATACAGTGCCCATCGGATAACCAAGCTTGGTCGAAGATTTGCCCGTTCCGCCCAGCCCGGTTCGCGACGACGAATCCAGGCCACCGACAAGAGCCTCATCCAGTTTTTTCTGATCGAGAACGTGGGCAGTGGCGGCCACCTTGGCCGGGCCATCAACGCGCTCCGATATACGGGCCAACTGGATTGCCAAAGCTTTTTCCATCGCGTCAGCGCGCTTCTGATCGGCCTGAGCTTGCTGTGAATTCGCGGCCTTGTTTGATTGACCGTCACCAGCTGGAGGCTGCGGCGGCAATGGTGGCTTAGGCGCGGTATCCACCTTTGGTGCAAGAGGCGCAGTCGGCCCAGCCAGAGGCGGCACATAGGTGCCATTGCTCTGCTTGGCTTCTTCCAGCGCAGCGACCTCGACTTTGCCATCCAGACCCTGGACGCGCGGATCGTTACCCGCTCGCCCCTCACCCCTTGCCGGCGGCGCAACGTTAACGATGGTGTTTGGTGCAGCCTCAGTTGCCTGATGGCTTTTGCGGTATGCGAACGTGCCACCCGCTACCGCCAGTGCGAAAGCAATCAACAGCGCCGGCCGGTTGCTAGCCAATGACGACGCCACCCCACTCCAGGACTGCTTGCTACGTAGCCCTTCGTCTGCTGGCTGCTCTGTCCGATCCATGTCTTCCAGAGTTTGAGATTCACCCAGCGCGCTTATGGTGGGTTCTGATTTTTCCGCCATCGTTTATCGCTCCAAAATTATGCACAGAAATATATCAGCGCAATTCCTTTAGCACAAGGAATTGACCCTTTATGCAGTGGTTGTTGACGTGTTTTGTTCCTTCAGATAGCCTCCGGTCCAACAGGCTCGGTTGGCTTATACTATAATTGTATTGTCATACTATATAAAATATATATGGTTTACCATTGTATTGTCATAGTATTATAGTCTCGAAAGCATCACATAGGCTTTCATTCTGAACGGTTTTAGGCTTAGCTTGATTCCGAATCGCATTGCCCAGAATTGAGTCGCATAGCTATGCGAATGAACGCCAGATCAATTTCCTCAAGTAATCCCCTCTTCCCTGGGATCAACTCGCTTCGCACGGTTTTGCCGCCACCTGAAGAGCCAACGAGCTCGATCAGGCGCTTGCTGTTGCGCGAAAACGCGAAGATATGCCGGTCATGGCGATAACTTGAGATTCAAGGACAAACAATGCTTAACAATGCAAAGAATGAGGTGGGTTAATGGCTATTCCGGCTTTGGGCGTCGTCATCCTCGATGACAAGCGGTATCCCGCGACCTCTGCGGGCTATGCGGTAACGGCCGAAGGTGGCCGTCGGATAAATCGACTTTCAGACTTGGCGTCCGGAGTGGTCTGGTACACAAGTGTTGGATATGTGGAGTTCAAGAGGGGGCAGCTCTACAAGCAGTCGAACCTGCGTGGTGATCAACTGCTGCGTTGCAGCATGTCCAGCATCATTCATGAGATTGGCCTCGAATATGCGCCGATACCGGAACAGGCTGAGGCTGTATTCAAGGTGTTCCAGGAAATTGCGGGCTACCTGGAAGCGAATCTGGGCTGGAACGGCAAGGTGTTTGGCAGGCTTGATTGGTATCTGAACAATTTCCTGGGTATTGCCGCCCGTCAAACAGCTGGGTCACCCCTCATCACCGCTGCCCGGAATGCCCACGAGTACATGACCCCTGCGATGGTCCAGTCCAACCCGGACGCGACTTCACGAACCTACATCGCACCGCGAATCCCATATCTGCAGGCGCTGATGACCTTGCCGGTTCCTCACCTGAAGGCTGACTGGACGTATCAGCCTTTGTCCGGCCAAGCCGATAGCAACAGGCTTGTCACCGAAGGCGGGCTGGGCTCGTTTTTTGAGGTAAGCATCAGCGATATCGACCCCGATCTTGCGGTTGTCGCGCCGTTTGCGGCTCGGCAGTCTACGGACTCTGATCCGCGAGTGTGGTGCGCGCTTCCTGAGGCAATGTTCTATGCGGATCGATCGAACCTGGTGGTCCGCGGTGTGTGGAAACCAAGCCGTGTGGAAAGTCTCGGCGAGCAGCTCGCCGCGGCATCTTCCAATGGCATGAAACTGGTCCCGGACTGTGATTTCTCGTACTCCGCTGGGCTTATTGCGGAATCCCTGCTCTACGCCATTCTCGGAACAACTTCGGGCGACAAGCCTGCCACTGGCAGGGAGCCAGTAGCCGCTTATGTCGCGGCGCATGATCGCCTGATGATGATTCGTCACGCACAAAAGGTGTACGACGCGGGCTACACGCCGATGTCCAGCGCCTGCGGCGGGCGCTTGGTGGTGTCCCTCCCCGCTATGGCCATTGCCGATCTGGACAGCCTTTGCCAGGAAATGGGGTTAGAGGCGCCGATGACTGGCTCATGACGGCTATGCAACCCAGCGTCATGCGAGATGGGTTTTTCGTCATGCGAGGTAGGTTGCAGGCTCCCGGGGCAGTTGTCTTGGACGCCAGGCAAGCATTTTTAGAGGTGGTTCGCCGCCTCCTGCGCCGATCCTAGCCTCGTTCAGGGGCTTTGAATGGTTTCGTCATACGAGGTTGTTTTTATCTGTATGCAGCGTTGATTCAAGGATTTAGCTGTATTTGCGCGTTTCGTAGCTCGCTGAGGGATAGGGGTGCTTTGTCGGCCTTTGAATATCCATTGTCAGCAATGAATCGCATAGATATGCAAAAAATGTAATTACGGGGCATTAAATGCCGAAAGTGAGGGTTATATCGTGAGCGATCTGACAGAGGCTTCATCCACAAACAACCTTGAGCGCGCCATGCGTGAATGGATTTCGGCTACAACCCTGGGGTCCAATTTCCTGTCCAAGGTGAAAGGTTATCGCGACCCGGCACTGTTGCTTCAATTCAATGCACTGACCAACGAGCCTAGCGAGACGGCGATCGCCAAAATCGATGAGATCGTTGCAGGTCTCGACCAATGAGCCTGCTCTATGGGTTGAATGAGTTGTTCGGGAAATACTCATCATCCCGTCTGCCAGTCATCTCCGTGGTCGACGCCAAGACGATCCAGCTGCAGGCGGGGTTGGGTTACATGAGTGGCATCCGGATGTCCGGCGCGTACAGGATGTTCGGTAACGCTGAGCGCCATGATGCGTTGCGCTCTCTGTTCACCCTCCTTGCCGCCCAACTGCAACAACCTGGCTGCCAGATCCAATGGGTGACCGAGGTCAATCCAGATCAGGCTCGACAGGATTTGCGGATGCTCACCGATGTTTCGCGCGAAACATGGCGGCGACTGAACGTCGACATGGTCACCATTGAGGCGCTAATCACGTCGCGTGAGGAAATGTTGGCCGGCCGCGCGGTTCGGGAAAACAACATAGCGACAGTGACCACGTCGATGCAGTCGCTGGGCGACCCAAAGCAAGTTGCGTTGGACTCCAGCGGCGCGCAGAGGCTGTTGGGGGGGCTACCCCGTTCGCTGAGCGCGTTTACTCAGATACTAGGCAGCAAGATGCAAACGCTTTACCAGCGGCATCACAGCAACGTTAACGCGTTCACAGCAGCGATGAAGTCGCCCGATGTAACCCAGATCTGTGAGCCCATCGATAGCAACGCCCTGATGCGCGAGATTCGGCGGCTCTACCTGCCGGATTCGACTCCGATGAACTGGGCGCCGGCGGTTCAGGGGGACCGTGCGTACTTCAATGTGAATAGCCCTGCCGATGACCATACGCGGCTACCTCACCTGCGAGACCAGATTCTTCCTGACATGATGGACGTTTTCGATGACGGTGTGGTTCGTATTGGGAACCGCGGAGGGCGTTTTTTCGCGGTCGCTTACATGTATGTCCACCCCCTCACCTGGCTTGACTCCGATCAGCTGGTGAACGAAATGCCTCGTAACTTCCACTGGTGGACGTCGATGTGCTTTCTTTCCGGCGCCGAAAAGTGGCGCAGCTATGTTCGGTCGCACAAGGGTGTTGCTCAGGCAGTAAAAATCCTGTCTAGCAAAAACGGCGATATTTCGACTCATGCGGATACGCTGCTGGAAATTGCCAAAACTGAAAACCTCTGTGGTTTCCGCATGCAGGTGTGCACACAGGCAAAGACGCGTGAAGAGGCCCAGCACCAGATCTATACGCTCATCAGTCAGCTGCAGGCCTGGGGTGGGAGTCAATGGCGGCAGGATACGGACGATCCTGATGAATTGCTAAAACATGCCGTTCCAGGATGCGATCGAGCGACGACCTATGCAGGGGCGACGTTCGCGGTTCCCTCGAAGCATGCGCTGGTCACCTTGCCGTTTTCGCGGCCAGGCTCGATCTGGCAACGGCACATACAAGGCGCATTGCTGATGTTGACCGAAGCCAAGCGCCTTTACCCCTTCAAGCATCAGGCTGCTGGCATACAGAAATTTGTTTCGGATCTGTTCGTTGCTCCCATGGGCGGCGGTAAATCGGTGCTGCTGCAGGCGATTCGTGCAGCGTACATTGAGGCGTATGCGTCAGCCGGACTGCTTCCTAGAGGCGTGACGCTAGATATCGGTTCCTCCTCCAGTGGGATGGTCCTTTTGCTGCAGTCGATCTTGCCAAAAGAGCACTTGTGGCAAGCCTCGTATCGACGGATCACAGATTCGCCAGATTGCTGCATGAATTTCTTCGACACCCAGTTGTGTGTTTGGCATCCCACGACGGTGGAGCGGGTGTTCCAAACGAACTTCCTCATTCAGTTGTTCACTTCTGCAGGCAAAGACACTCCGCCTGAAGGGGTTTCTACTGTCGTTCCGATGCTCATTGAACATGCCTACAAGTTGTACTTGGGGGACAACAGTTCTCGACTGAAGCGTTACACGCCGGGTTTAACCGGGTACGCGGATATCGATGAAATTGTGAATCGCGAGCGTTGGAACCGAGAGGAAGACCTGACATGGAAGCACCTCACCCGACTGCTCTTCGACCAGGGGAAATATATCCTGGCTGAATATGCACAATGGCGGGCCATGCCAACCTTGCCTGATCTGGCGGACGTGCTTGCTTCCACTCAGGAAATTACTGACTTCTATCGTGAGCAGATGGTGCCTGGCCTGGGGATCACGCTGCTCAAGTACATGACCAGTGTTCTGCAGAGCTGGACACGGTCCCATATCTTCAGCGGTCCTACCACTTTCAGGACCAACGCTCGAATCTTGGCGCTTAACCTTGAGGACGTGGTTAAAGCGGGCGGCGTTTCGGGCGAACAGCAAGGTGCTCTCATCATGCTTCTTGCGCGACACGCGACGACGCGCAAATGGTGGATCAACGAAGACGTGCTGAAGGAACTGATATGCGCGCCGGAGGTGCGTGAGTTCCATCGTCGCGCGATGGACCGCGAAAAGAGTATGCCGTCTCGGCTTGATATCGATGAATACCATCGTACCAAGAAGTTCACTAAGGTTCGGGAGCAGTTCTCCCAGGATCGCCGTGAGATTCGTAAGTTCAACATTCACTACGGGATGGCGTCGCAAAGCGATGAGGACTTTGATGATGATGACATTGAACTGGCAAGTTCGATTTTCTTCCTCGGTTCACCTGGAGAGCAAGGTATTGTCCGGTGCGAGACCAAGTTCGGCCTGCCCAAGTCAGCCGTTGAAGCCCTGAGAAGCAAGGTGCGCGGCGCGGATTCTGAGGGGGCCCATATGTTGCTGATTGCCGAAACGTCCAAAGGGCGGCTTATTCAGTACCTCACCTACCCTCTTCCGATCATGTACTTGTGGGCATTTTCGTCAACGCCGAATGATGTCAACGTCAGGCAGAAGCTGACCCTAGCCCTCGGTTACCTGACCGCACTCAAGGGACTGGTAAAGCTATTCCCTGGTGGATCGGTCGAACGTCGGATTGATGAATTGAAAGTAATGCATCCAAATCTTGCCCCGGACGAGATCATTAATCACCTGGTGCAGGAAGTGATTCGGCAAACAAAACCTGAATAGGTGGCGACATCCCGTTTAACCGATTTGCTGCAGCTTTGCACCCGCCGAATAGAGCGGGTGTTTTTTTGTCTGGCAAAAGCCCGTGTATCGTTGCATATGATGGTTTCACTTGTGCAGAACAGGCTAATAATCGAGTAAAAGCAAATTGTTTGGCATAACAATGCATATCAATTAGCTCATGCAAAAAAAACCGCATCCGTTAAGAATGCGGTGTGGAAAGTGATGCATACATAATCTATCGAGTGCTTGTCGATTATATTACTATTGAGACTGTGTAACCACAGTAAAATGGAGAATCGAAATGCGTCGACTTGAACCCGCCACTCCGCAATCCCCTGCTACCCCGCCTGCAGCCCCTGCGGGTAACACCCCGCTGTGGGCTCTCGATGACGATGACATTTCCAGCCTGCTCTTGAAAGGCGCCAGTGAGGGTGTCCAGGACATCCCTTCACCGGTATTGAAAGATGAACCAATGTCCGCGCCCGAGCCGCTGCTGCAGAAGCAAGCTGAACAGGCTATCGAAGACGTTCAGACAGAGCAGATCTTCGAGGCCGGAGGCCCAGGTTATTCCGCTGCTGAATTGGATGAAAACCAGGTGCAGGAAGCTGGTGGAATGTCTTCGCCGGCGGATTTGGATCAAGCCCGTCGGACGGATGCGAAGAAACGTACGGATGCACTTGTTGCACTCCTCTCCGAAGCGTACTGGGCTGATGCCAAGGCACTGCTGCTGCGTCCGACATCGAAAGGTGGGTTGCGATCGAGTTTTGCAGTCTCTGGGGATGAAATCACCTTCAAAACCGATGGTGGCTTGATCCGATCCAGCCAGATCAGTATGGATCTTTCCAGTGGCAAACTAAGTTGCAAGGCGCGAGGAACATCCGATCAGGAAGTGGCGCAAGCCTTTGTTGAGTGTGGAAAAGCTGCGGGCTGGAAAACCATGTGGTTCAAGGGCTCTCCAGAGTTTATGCACCTGGTGACCGCCCTGGCCAAAGCTGAGGGGATTCAAGTCGTCAGCCAGAGTGATATTCAGCGCCTGCAGAAGGCTGCCCAACCAACGCTCCTGAACAGCCTGATCAGTAATGCTACGTCGATCCTGCCGCGCAAGCCTGATAGCGGGGTTGAAAAATCTGCTGAAACTCGACCAGGGGCTGACGATTTGGGTCGCATTGAGCCTGTGCTGTCCGATGAATCCGACTTGAGTTTCGATCGTTAACGAGGTGTGAACATGGTCAAGAAAATTGGTGTATTGGTCTTGCTGTCGTCGTTCACGCTTCTGGCGTCTGCGGCAGGTGGTAGTTCGATGAACGAGATTCAAACCGACCCCAAGTCGTTCGATGGGCCGGATGGTGTGACTTCAGAACTGATGGCGGAGGGTGGCAGCAAGCAGGGTGCCGCGACAAATGGTGGCGCTGCAGCTGATAAAACTGAGCGACTCAAGGCGCAGCTTTATCAGGATCTCAATGCCGATCCTGCAGCCGACAAGCTGGGCCGGTATCTGTGGCGGCAATAGTGATTTCATTGGTCACCCTGCCGTGTTCGGGGAGTCCCACTAAATTGTTTTGAGCCTTCTCATAAAAGAATGAAGGAGAAGGATAGAAGCAAAAGAAGGGGGCTCACCTGAAACCCTTGAGTTCGTTGGGGATGAACCTGAATAAGCGGCGTTCTGTCTCCCAATTTACCCGCTGCGCGTCTCCCGGTAATACGGCCAAAGATCTCCCGGGCCTTCAGAATAACGAGCGATTTATCTCCCGGATTTGACCGGGTTGATGGGGTGTTCCGGTCTGTCCTCATGATTAAACGCTCCTGCGTCTCCCGGGTATTCAGTGTTAAGCAGCGTTCTATCTCCCGGGTTTTGTCAGTAACACTCTCTTTTTAGGAATTATGGTGGTCAATAAACGATCAAAAAAGGCATAAAACGCTTTCTGTCTCCCGCTTTAATGCTGGTCTATCTCCCGGGTCCTTAATGAGCTACTGGCTGGAAGCGATCGTTGCTGTGTAAACCGTAGCATAGGCGGCACTGAAGCACGATGGGGGACTGGTTCGTGGTGAATAAGACGGGATAGATCTCCCGCTGACGCGTGCTGGTCTGCCAATTGTGATTAAAACCATATCTATCTCCCGCCATCGCTCGGGTGTCGGGACGGCCCAAGCTTTGATGACCGTCGATGCGGGTGAATAAAAACCCATCTGTCTCCCATCTTTGGCTTGGCGGGCGACGAACGGTCCTCCGTTGGCCATTATTTGAATTAAACGCCGATCTATCTCCCGCCCGGGCGGTGTTGTGAATTGGGTTTTACCGAGTGGTTATCTCCCAACACCTCCTATGCAAGGCGTGCGCCGATGGCTGGAGCGATTAAAGTTGATTCTGTCTCCCGCGCATAACCTGCTGATAATGCAGAGCTTTACACGATATAAAGACCCGGAATACCTCCCAATTCTGGGTATTAAACGGCTATTAGTCTCCCGCGGCTGGTTGTCGCGCAAGCGCAATAAAACCAATAAAATTAAGTAGTTAGTGATTAAAGCTAGATTTGTCTCCCGAGAGGTTTTCGATTTAAGAGCGCTTCATCTCCCGGGGGGTCATGTGGAATATGCCGAATAAAAGACGATTGATCTCCCACGTATCCTGGTTGGGGTAGGCGAGGTTTGACGGGCCTGCCAAGCCAGGTGGGCCGGAACACACGGGCTGACAGATCGAGGAGAAAACGAGATACCCGCCTGTTTTCAGGAATAAATGGCGTTCCATCTCCCGATTATCGCGGGGTTTATCTCCCACGCTGGTTGCGTGCGTAACAAGCAGCCGTCTATCGTTCGCATATCCAGGCGTTGAACGCCGTCATCATCCATTCAAAGGAGCAACCGGATGGCCTCTACTACTCCAGTTCAGGAAGAAAAGCTGCTTTTCTTCGGACCCGAGGGCACATTCAGTCCTGCCCCGGTCACCCCTGAGCGGAGGCCGGCTGAGGCGCTGAGATTATTCCAGGGGTTCCTGTGCAACAGTGATGGAGAGAGGGCCGAGCTGTCGAACGTGATCATGCTCTGGGAACAGATCCCCAAGTTTTCAGGCGACTTTCTCAACAACGCTTCCGGCATTGTCCCAAACGATCATCAGATTGACTTCAATATCGGCGGCAAGGAAGCCAAGGTCACGCTGTTCCCTGGCACTTTTTATCCGAAAACTAAAAATGCCAAGCCACAACGTCGCTTCCCAGGTGTTAAAGAGCAGGCAGTCGAGCAGGCCCTGATTCATCATGCGTGTGCACAGGCAGAGGCTCACTCCGACAACGGCGAAGTCTCCTATTACGTCAAATTCTCCATCAGAGACCTTGCGCGGATTCTCAAATCCATGGGCAGCACATTGAGTCACGGCCAGATCCGTGAAGCGCTTGAGGTTCTCTCGTCCTCTATCATGACTATCGGCTCCAACAATGATAAGCGTGATCAGCGTGAAGCCATTTTGCCGGGATTCGAGCGCAACAAAGAACAAGCGGACGTGGCCATCGGCAGCGATGTCTGGTCTGTTAAGCTTCATCCATTGATTGCTCATGCCATTCAAAATGTCACCTACCGCCAGTTCCCGATGGGGATCACCAAGGGGTATACGCCACCTGGTGCTTATCTCATTCGCTTAATGCATTACCTGGTACCGAACATTTCCTCTCAACTGCCATTTACCTTCAGGCTGCTCGATCTCAAGAGGCTCACCGCAGGACTCTCACACGTTAAGCTCAGTGGGAGTCTCCAGGCGATCTGCAAAGAGCTGGACAAGATGAAAGTGGATGGCTTGTTAGAGGATTATAAAGTCGAAGAGCTGTATCCGGCTCGTCGCCCCCGCGGCCGGCCGTCGATCATTGATGCTGAGTTTACCCTCTACCCAGGCAAGGAATGGATCAAGCAAGTAATGGCGGGATCGAAGCGAATGGCGGCATCTGAGCAGTCCCTGGGATTGCCACGTAGCCAGCGTAAAGATCGCCAGATGACCTTGCCCAATATGTAACCGCGGTATGTACGGTGGCCTGCTTGGGTTGGCCACCTCGCCAGACATAAGTGGATGTTGATCTCCCGCTTTATCCTAACCCCCTCCCCTCCCCCCTCTGCATCACGGTTTAAGCGCAAAACGGCTTTGAATATATGGTTTGATGCCAAAAAATGGCTTTTAACCATATATTACTTTGACATGAACTTTCTTTCGTATACGGTAATAGGACATATCGACCCTGAAAGGTGTTAGCGATGGCCTACGATGCGACTCAAGAAAATTACCCCTACGCTGATTTTAGCTCGCTGTATCTCCCGCCCCAGTTTGCGGCCGAAGCGCTTGGTCTCAACATTCAGACCTTAAAGGCTGTCGAGCGAGACCACGGACTGGATATCCGCCGTGTGCCGCGCGGCGCTATTTCCGCCCGGGCTTATACAGTCGATGACATTTGCAAGATCGCCTTTCTGCGACGTGAGAAGGGACTGACAAAGGGATTGTTGAGGCCGATCACCATCTCGATGTTCGTGCAAAAGGGCGGGACCGGGAAGACCACCTGCTCCGTCAATCTGCCGATGGAATTAGCGTTCCAAGGCTTGAGGGTCCTTTTGATTGACAACGATCCGCAAGCTGATGCGTCGAGTATGTTGGGCTACGATCCCGACCTCACGCCGGAAGAGCTGGAAGAGATGGGGATTTCTGGCGATCGAGCCATCAACGGTCACTTCGGCAACCTGCTGGGTATCAACAATATGTTCCCGCCGATGACGCTGGAGCAGGTCATTAAAAAGCCATTCGGTGAATACGGACCGCATTTGATTCCCGCCGAAGAGTCGTTGGACGATTTGGATATCGCGCTCGGCGCGGCCAACAACTCAGATTTCAGGTATGCGGCTCATATCGAGAAAGCGCGTAAGGGCCTGTTGCCGCATTGCGATTTTTCCGGGTATGACGTGATTATTTTCGATAACGCGCCGTCGGGCTCGCTCATCACGCGCAATAGCATGGTTGCGAGCGATTTTCTCGTCTGCCCTGTTCGCATGGATCGGTTTTCCTTTCGAGCGCTTTCTCGCCTTGCTGGCAAGCTGGCTGCATTCAAGGAAGACTTCCAGCGGTCCCCAGAGATCATTGCGATCCCCACCATGTTCATCAAAAACCGCCCTCGCATTCTCGCAAACCTGACGCGCTTGTCAGAGCTGTTCCCTGGTCGCGTTACCGACGGAAGACTGTTTTTCTCTGAAGATTATTCGAAGGCTCTTGAAGAAGGCGTGCCCATCATGGCTTGGAAGCACGGTTCAGAAAATTCCTTGGGGGCTATGCGTGGCGTTTTCTCGGAAGTTCTGAGCCGTATCCGGAGTACTGTGGGTCAGGGATGAAGCTATGCACGGTGCATAGCTGGTTAATTTTTGATCTATGCACGGTGCATAATCGGTGATATAGGTTTGAACAGATTGGGACCTATGCACGGTGCATAGGTGCTCCAGATTGCGAGGTGGTGAGAAATGGTTAAGCAAGTGCGGCCGTTGGGGCAGGACAGGCATATTCCCGAGCAAAACCCGGCGGCTGCAGCGCCGGCTCATATCCAGGGTGTTCGAGCGCCTTCCGTTCTTCCTGAAAAAAAGCTGGATGTTGGCCTCGACGTCATTTTGGCCGAGCGCGGACTGCTCAATGATGATACGCAAGAAAAGCCCGCTGTTGTGCATCAGGCTGAGGTAGCGCCTGCAGCGGCGGCAGTGGGCAGTGACGCGCTAGCGAAACCCGAGCCTGACAATATATCGGTAAGCCTAATCGATCCATCGCCATATCAGCCGCGATTGGTCATCGATGAGGTTGAGCTTGATCTGCTCGCCGTCTCGATTCGCGAAGCGGGGGAATTGCGTCGGCCGATCATATTGCGAAAGAAGAGCGATGGTCGATACGAGCTGGTTGGTGGCGAGCGCAGGTGGCGAGCGCACAAGCTGCTGGGTTGGGAGACGATTCGAGCGAGAATCTGTGAGCTGTCCGACGCTGAAGCGAAAATCGAAGCTCTCGCTGACAACCAGGGGGAAGCCGGTCTTTCCGACTTTGAATTGGGCAAGGCCTATCGCAGCATCATGAATGACAACCCAAGCATGTCGGCGAGTGCCCTCGCGCGGCGCGTTGGTGTCAATCAGTCGACAGTGAGTCGTTGCCTCGGCTTCTTGAGTCTTCCTGAAAGCATCCAGGATTACCTGAAAAAGAAGCCGCGTCTGATTGGTACGAAGAACGTTTTGAAGTTCGTCGAGCTATCCAAGCGCGATGAGGGCGTCGTCCTTCAAGCAGTTTCCAGCATGAGTGAAGGAAAGCTTGCCCAGCAGGGTGCGATTCGGTGGATTATGGATCAATTGAATGCTGGAAAGGAGCCGCCGAGGACAGAGCCGCGGGCCTTGTATTCAAAGGCGCGGCCAATCGGGACTATCAAGGTGGTGAAGGGGAAAATTGAAGTTTCCTGCGATCACGAAATCGACGCAGAGCGAATTGCAACTCTTGTTGCTGAGTATCTTCAGACCGTTGAAGGTATTTAGCGACTGCGTCACAAAGAGCTATTAGGCCAGGTCGGCGGACAGGAAACTCCTGTGACGCCCGCCTGGCTTTTTTATTTTCGGTGATTATTAATCCGTCCTGCCTCTGTTATATTATCGGCATTGCATAATGATCATTCGAGGCCTTTTGCACCATGACAACCGTCGTCCTATGCGAGAAACCGACTCAGTCAAAAGTTCATGCATCGCTTTTCGGCATTGCCGAAAGCGGGGCTGGCTACCACAAGGCGAAGAATGGCTGGATCTTCACCCATTCAATCGGCCATATGGTAGAGATGGTTGAGCCGGGCGACCTGGAGCCGCGCTGGAAAAACTGGGACCTGGAGAATCTGCCGATCATTCCCAAGACCTGGAAAATGGCCGCATACAAGGACAAGGCAGAGCAACTGAAAACCGTACTGCGCCTTCTCAAGTCGGCAGACGAGATCATTATCGCGACTGACTGTGGACGTGAGGGCGAGTTGATCGGAAGAGAGCTCATCGATCTCTCTGGCAATTCTAAATACCGCTTGCTGCGGTTCTGGTCGTCGTCCCTCGACGAAGCGAGTTTAAGGGCAGCCTGGAACAAACTGCGTGACGGCCGTGAGTTTGATACGTTGCACCAGGCTGCTTTGGTGCGCTCCCGATTCGACTACATGTGGGGAATGACCAACAGTCGAGGTGCTACGCTAACATTCGCACCGTCGGGCACGGTGTTTCCGATTGGCCGAGTTCAGACGCCAGTGTTGAACCTGGTGGTGATTCGCCATTTGGCGATCGTCAACTTCACGCCTCAAGTGTTTTTCACCTTGGCCGCGCTGGTGAACACGAGTGCGGGTGATGTCGTGATGACCTTTGCTCCGAAAGGGCATGAGCACCGTCTCTGGGAAAAGTCCAAAGCCGATGCTCTGGCTGCCTCCATTCAAGGCACTCGCGGACAGCTGGCCGTCGAGTCGAATGACAAACGGGAATCGCCCCCTAAATTCCCAAGTCAATCCGATCTGCAGAAAGAATGCAGCCGCCGCTGGAAATGGACTCTGGATCACACCCTCGATATTGGTCAGTCGCTGTACGACGCCAAGTACATTTCCTACCCGCGCACGGGCTGCAATTTGATGCCCGAGGAACAGATCCCGGACGTGCCAGGTATTCTTGCCGGCCTGGAAGGCGCGGGCTGGGTGCCCTCGCTGTCTATCACTGGCACCCCAACGCCCATCTACCGGAAAGACCGCATTCAGCCTGACTCGGAGATTCAAAAGAACTTCGACCACCATGCGATCTTGCCAACTACGTCTGTCCCAACTGGATTGTCCGGGGACGAGAAGCTCCTGTACCAATTGATCGTGCTGTATTACATCCGTGCCCTTTCGCCTGACTACGAATACAACCAGGTCGACGCCACGCTGCCCGCCGGCGGCATACTCCTGAAGGCGTCAGGGGTAACTCCGCTGAAGCTGGGGTTCAAGGCGCTGGAGCCCAAAGCCGCGGAATCCACCCAGGATGACAGCGAAAAGGGAACGAAGCAGCTTCCACCCTTAATGGACGGGATGGATGCGCTCGTTCAGCGGGTGGACGTCAAGCAGGGCGTCACCAAGGCACCGGCGTACTACACCGAAGGTACATTGCTTGACGACATGATCAATGTGCACAAGTTTGTAACATCCCCTGAACAACGTGCACGGTTGAAAGAGACGTCTGGCCTCGGCACTGAAGCCACGCGGGCCAACATGGTCAAAGAACTTCGCAATCGTAAACTGATTATCCCTGGGCCCAAAAAAGGGGATATCGATTGCTCTGAAAAGTCGCTGCTGTTGATCCAGTCCATTCCAGACATCCTCAAAGATCCAGGTCAGACCGCGATCTGGGAGGATTACATGGACCATGTGCGCTTCAAGCGGATTACGTTCGAAGATGCGATGGGCGCAGCCAACAATGCTGTCGAACGCTGTGCGCTGTTCTATAAGCAGAAAGGCATGAACCAGGAGCGCGCAGACGCCATGAAGCCCATCTTCGAGTTCAATGGCTTTGCGACCAATTGCCCGACGTGCTCCAAGCCAATGGCGTACTTGAAGAACGGAAAATTCGGACCCTACTGGGCATGCAGCGATCGCGAGTGCAAAACCAGTCTGAAGGCTGCCCAAGACGGCAAGCCGATCCCCAAAGCGGACGCGGTAGTTGGCGAACTGTGTGAGAAGTGCAAGAAGAAGCACCTGGTCTTGCGCCAGAGCTCTAAGGGACCCTTCTGGGCATGCTCCGGTTTTCCGAAGTGCAAACACACGGCCAAGTTCGAAGCATAAACAGGGATCGGGAGCATAAAATTGGACATTCAAGAACTCTTATCCTTCTGCTTGACGCAGGGCGCTTCGGATCTGCACCTGTCGGCTGGCCTTCCGCCAATGATCAGGATCGATGGCGACATGCGGCGAATCAATCTGCCGGTGTTCCCGGACGAAGCTATTCGGGAATGGATCATGGCAACCATGATGGATGCCCAAAAAACAGCCTATGAGACAAACCTCGAAATAGACTATGCCTACGAAATTCCGGGTGTTTCTCGCTTTCGAGTCAATGCATTTACGCAGAGCCGTGGTGCCGGGGCTGTGTTCCGCGTGATCCCAGACAAAGTGCAGACACTTGAACAGCTGGGTATGGGCGAAGTCTTTCGAAAAATCGTCGAAGCTCCGCGCGGCCTGATACTTGTCACCGGACCAACGGGTTCCGGAAAGTCTACGACCTTGGCTGCTATGATCGATTTCATAAACCAGCATCGGCACTTGCACATTCTCACCATTGAAGATCCGATCGAGTTTGTGCACGAGTCCAAGAAGTGCCTGATCAACCAGCGCGAAGTTCATCGGGACACCCATAGTTTTTCAACAGCGTTGCGCTCTGCCCTTCGTGAGGATCCAGACGTGATTATGGTGGGGGAGTTGCGTGATCTTGAGACGGTACGCCTGGCGCTCACCGCTGCGGAGACCGGGCATCTGGTGCTTGGGACGTTACACACCACCTCGGCTGCAAAAACCGTGGATCGAGTGATTGATGTGTTCCCGGCTGCAGAGAAGTCGATGGTGAGATCGATGCTTTCTGAGTCACTTCACGCAGTGGTATCACAGACCCTGGTGAAGAAGACGGGGGGAGGGCGGGTTGCTGCTCATGAAGTGATGCTCGGGACGCCTGGTGTCCGAAACCTTATTCGCGAAGACAAAGTCGCACAGCTGCATGCCTCAATTCAAACAGGGGGCGCGCTCGGTATGCAGACGCTCGACATGTGTCTCAAGGGCCTGATATCGAAGGGAGTCATTACCCGAGAAAGTGCAATGGAGAAGGCTTTTGCACGGGAGGATTTCTAGAAAAAGTTTGCTGAGGCTGGCCATGTGCCTATAGTGCTTGCGTCCGGCGGTACAGGTAGAGCGCTTTATCAGCAAATGCAGGGGACAGCTCAGAATGAGTTGGTGAAGCGCTCTACCTGTACAGCCGCGGCGTTAGCGCAGGGTGCGCTCACCGCGATCACGGAAAAAAAGGTGTTTTATGAATACCACTATGGCACGCAACAGCGACTGGGATAAGTGGAAGAATGCGGGGATGATCTACAACCGTTATCGGGAAGTAGTGGCCCACAGGAAGCTGGTAAAAATGGTTCAAGCGGATGACCTGGACATGGATGGCGTCAGAGCCATATTGAAAGAGCTGATCACCGCAGCCATGCCGGTCTCTGCGTCTGAGATGGAAGTAATCATGCGGATCGAGGCTGAGCAGCCCGGCCATCTGCCCGAAACCGGTAGCGAAAATGTAGATCCAGTTCCAGCGCCGTCCAGGTGAACGGCTGAGAGAGGATAGGGTAACCAAAGCTCGTGCCCAGGCAGACTTTCAAGACGCGGCATCTTTTATGAAGAGATCCTCCATCAGTGCTTGACTGTGGGAGTTTCTTTTTTTTGCCGAGCCTTTGAACTTATCGAAAAATATGCTTTCATATCTACAAACGCACAACGAATGTGCAGTCGCCCAAGTGATGGGCAAGGAGCAAAACCATGAAAAAGATCAAACTGATGAGCGTTCTGGGCGCACTGCTGGTTGCTGCTGCTGTGGTCGTGGGCTGTGGTGGCCAGAAGAATGGCGAGGTCTGGCCCGCAAAATGGGACGCGGATGCCACCGCCTATTTCAACCAGAACGTACCACCGCTGAAAAACCTGCCTGGCAAGGTCTATCACTACCAGGTGACCAAGGTCGCCGATGATGTCTATGTGAATGCCCTGTACATAGATGGCAAGTTCATCGAGAACCTGAAGCCTAACGCGGCTCAGAAGATAGGTGGCGTAGCTGCAGGTCAACTGGATGGCGTGCACATAGTCTACTCGGCTGGTGATGGCTACAAGGTCGCCACCAAGTATGAGTTCGGTCGCACCATACACCAGGCGTTGGCCAACAACTTCCCAGTGTTCTTCAAGAACTATCTCTGACAGGTTTGCGGGTATTGAGTATGAATGTGGCACAAGCTGCAATAGAAGGGCGCACCGAATGGGCGCCCTTTTTTTTCGCCTGCAATTCCAGGCAGAAAAAACCCCGGCCGTAACCAGGGTTCTTCGTTCGATCTCTCGGTTTACAAACCGCCTCCGCCGGGTGCCCCAGGTGCACCACCAGGAGTGACAAACTTGCGCATAAGGGTGTTGCTCGCGATCGACAGCGGAGCTTTGACCATCCCGCTGATGCCGCCCATGACTCCCTGGGCCGTATTCTCATACGGGTTAAGGCCTGGTTCCGAGAAAGAGATCATGTTCAGTACGGTCCTCGGAAAGTTGGTGATCAGCGAAGCGGAGGTGATGCACACCGACCAAAAAAGCAAGCAGGTCAACAACACCATCATTACCGAGCCGATCAATACGCCCGCAAGTGCGTCGAAGGGCTGACTAAGGTCCGCAACGCCGTTGTCCATCATCCCCCAAAGTCCGGACATGATGGTATTGACGATCGGCAGGCCAATGCTGGTAATGGTCACTGCCGCGGCGAGCCCGCCTACAGCAAGTGCCGGATAGAAGCCGATGAAGATCAGGGTGTTCCAGCCCTTGCCAGCCATTTGCGAGGTATGTTCCTCACCCTTCGGCGCCGCCTGGGCGGCCCCCCAAAGCGTGACCCCGAAAAAGGCGGAGGCGACGAAGGTCAACCAACTGATAACGCCCATTAGCCCGAAAATAGCGAAGACGACAGGCAATACGTAGCCAATCAGCGCGCCACCGATCAATAGGACGATGCCGATCAGAAACAGTGCCTTGGTAAAGCCCTTGCTCTGGTTGGTCAGCCAGGACAGACCACTCCCACTGACAAACATCATGCCGGTGCCGGCGAGCTCCCGGCCGAAGGCTGCAACGGTATAAAGGTTGGCCTTAGATGGGTCGGTGCCCAGGATCTTCAGGCCGAACAGTTCCTTGAAGTTGGTCGAGGTGCCCTTACCCTGTAGTTCCCGATCGACCTGATTCATGGTCAGCTTGGTCAGATCGTCGCCTACCGTGAGGTCGGCCAGGCTGCTGGTTGGGTAAAGCTTGGAGGTGCCTTCGGATGCATATCCCTGCGCCCGGGTGAAGTCGTTTGCTGCACGTAACACAAAGGTTCCCCCCATCATCCAGCCCCATTCCTGCAGCGACTCAAAGTAGCTTTCGGATTCGGCGAGGAGGTTGCCGGCGATGGTCTGGCGGATCACGTCCTTCGCGGTGGTTGTGTACCAGTCAACCTCCTGTTCAAGGTACGTCTGAGCAGAGGTAGAGAGTGCCGCTGCCTGCGCCGCCGAAGCGTTGTTCTTGACGCTCAGGTGGCGACTCAGCTGTGTTTGTACGAGTCGTTGCCACATCTGCCGTTGTGCAGAGGCCAGTCCTTGGGAAATGGATTTGTCGTTGGCCACGCGCAGCGCAATCTGCTCGTCGGAGCAGACGATCGATGCCGCGAAACCACTGGCTCCGGTGTAGCTGCAGAGGAAATTCTCAGACCCCATCTCATGCCCTACGGTGCCTTCCCCGGCACCCTCGGCTACAGTGGGATCGCTGTGCTTGATCGCGGCAGCGATAGCGTCGGTTGGAGGAATCAAGGGGATCGAGGTGTTGTTGAGAATCTCGTTGATGAACTGATCCGTCGACGATGCTGGCCCGTAGTAACCAGGTTTTGAACTGTCCGTGTACTGACGGCGCCAGGCCCCCTCCATCAACTTGGTGGCCAGGTCTGTTGCGCTGATGCCGGCCAGGTGGTCTTGAGGGTTCTTGTGGACGTAGTAGCCGGTGGCCGACGTTGCCAGGGTAAGCCAGTTGCCAATCATGCCCTTCGCTTCAGGCTTGCTGATCGAGACCTCATAGCTGGGCTCGTTGAAGAGGTTGTAGGTGTGCATCAGTTTGAAACTTTGGGTCTGCGCATCATCTCCCCAGCGGCTGCCACTTTTGGCAATGCCGCCAATCAAGTGGTGCCCTGGAGTGAGCACGATGTCTGAACCACCGACGCTTGAGACCGGAATAACCGGAGCGCAGAGGGTCAGTGCAAGGATCACTCGCAGTGGGTAGAAGAACGCCTCATTGCCATCCCGTTGGCCAAAAAAATTACCATTCTGCCGGAGTCGAAAAATCCCGAGAAACATGGCCCACGACGACAGGATCCCGAATCCTGCCAGGCCGACGATCGAAAAGTAACTGGCGAAAATCGTGAGCGGCGTAACTTCGGTGGCGTGCACACTACCAAGGCTTGAAAGCTCGCCGGCATCGAACATCCAGGTGCCAAACAGCCACACCAGAACAAGTGCGGAGAAGGAGTTCATGGGGTATCTCCTTTAGGCGGGGCGGCGATCCGAAGTTTGAAGTCTTTCGGAAGTGGGATAGGGAACAGCAGGCCTGGGTTTTTGATGATTTGCTTGATGAACGCCGGGATGGTGATCACCTTTTGCTCCCGGGCGGTGTACAGCTTGTGGAGATTGGATATATAGATGATCAGCAGCACGTTCAGCAGCATGACGTTACCGATCAAGGCCATTGGGATGGAGTAGATGGTGGCAACCATGCCGATCCCGCCGGCGAGGCCGGTGAAGAGGAGGTAACTGAACCAGTAGGCGAGTGCATATCGCATACGCAACGACCTTTCAGTAATGTTGGCACTGACAACCAGCTCATCCCAAAAGCGCTCGGGGTCTTTTTTCGCGCTTTGAGCATCGTCCTTCGCCTGGGCGCGGTTGAAGGTGATCATTCCCTTCAAACTTGCGAGAGCCCAGCCCGAAATCCGGGCCATGGAGCTGACTTCCTGAAACGCCATTTTGGTTGGAGTGACTCCAGTCAGCCAGCCAAGTCCTGTGAGTGCCTTGGAGCGTCTGGATCTTTGTGGGGCTTCCGGCGCGGCCGGCGGTTGATGCTCTGTCGTCATGGGAGGCATTCCTTACTGGCGGCCGGAGTTGCTAATGAGTGCACCGATCTGTTTGCGGTGGTCCTCTTCGCGCTGTGATACAAGAATCGCGAGCAGGCGCTGCTGCTCGACAGACTGCTTGAAGATGTTCAGGAGCAACTGATTCTGTAGTTGCTGCTGCACCAGGGCGTCGCGGGAAATCCCGCCGGTGCCACTCATGGCGTTTATCTCTTCAATGGTGGGAGAGGCGAATAGCCGTTGATACGCATCGAGCTTGGCGTCCATCTCCTCGCTCATCGACGAGCCAATGGCTCCTTCCACCGCTGACATCCGAAAGTTGTAAGTGTCGATCTCTTGTTGCAACACTTCACCGACGTCGGTTTCCTTCAGAGCGTCTGGTGGCTGCGGAGCAGGCTTCCGGCCACTTGCCACGGAGGTGGCGAGCTCGATCTGGGTTTCCGTGCAGCTCATTGGGGATGGCCCGTTGTCGAGGTCCTTCTTGCCAACCGGAGGCAGGACCCTGGGATCGCAGGCTTCGGTCACGTTGGACTTCACGTCGCGGTTCAACTTCGCGGTGAATTTCGCGGGCTCGCGCACGGCATCGACAGCGTTGTACTTGTTGTACAAACTGGTTTGTCGGCTGTAGGTTTTCTGGGTAACTGCTTTGCCGAGTTGAGTCGGCAGAACCTGATCTTCCTGGCAGAACGTCGAAGCCTGCTGATCCTTTTGGTTCTGTTGGTTGTAGACGCTCACCTGGCCGTTGACGATCGCTCGGGCGTTCTGTTCCGACTCTTGCTTGATGGTCTGCTCCGTGGATTTAACTGCGCCCTCGACGTTGCCCAGCCCGTCATCGATAGTGGTGTTGATTGTTTGTTGTTGGATCAGCTGCGCGATGGCTTGCTGCAAGATTGCGGCAAGCAGCGCCGTGTCGTAAGCAGCGTATGCCTTTGTCGAGGCAAGCATCGGCATGAGCGAGAGGGCCGTGGCAATGGCGATGGTTTTTATGCGCATAGAGGTGTTCCTTCCAAGAGCGGCTGAGGCTGCCTGTAAATGCTATCGTCAGTTCAATAGTACAATATTTTGTATGTGTAAAATCTATTGTTTACGCCGTGCCGGCGCTATGTAACGAAAAGCGGGTTGGCAAAACCGATCTAAGATTTACGCGCTATGTTCCATAAAGGAATAAGGATTGTGGTGTTTAGTCGGCTTGGACATATGTTTGGCCGATGTTATAGTACTGAGTATTCAACACGATAGAAGTTGTGGCGCTCCGGCTGCTGCGCTCAACTGAGGTTGTTTACAGGGCTAATCGACAACGCGTTTATGTGTTGTACGAAGCACAGAATTCGAAATCCCAGCACTTTATGGAGGTTAGCGATGAAGCCGATCCGGTGGCTTAACCTTGAGGCCTACGGGGCTGCGCTTGAGATGTGGCGCAATTCCGAGGGAAAGTTTTTTTTCGTCGCCTTAGGGGGCACTGAAGCTGCCAAACAGGCATTGCTTGAGCTTGGGGGCAAGCAAGGCTATTTCTTTGAGAGAAAGATTCTTGCCATCCATTTCCCACCACTGGCGGATCAGGCATCAGCTGCTGCCTGGTTGGTGAAGCTGCCTAAGGCCTTCCTTGAGGACCGTGATCGGTCGACGGTGTTGCTGGTTAGTCCGGATGCTGAGGGCAAATTCCCCGAGCAGCTGATCGACGGTGCCGTTGATCGTTTCAATCAATGGACTGCTAAAGCTCGTGAGCTCGACCTGCAGGAAGCCCAAGACGAAGAGCTGTTTATTCCCGGGTTCCTCGACGACGTAGCGCCTGCTGTCGAGCAGCCTTCGGCGGACTCACCACAGACTGTTGCTGTTGAACTTGCCACTGAGTCGTCAGCCACCACTTCCCCAGCTCCAGTTGAGCCAGCGGTCAACCCTAAATCGGCCATTGAGCAGTTCGTGGACGCGATCCACGCTGGAGATGATCGCCCCATCCTGCAGGCGGCTTACCAGTCGATGCCTGACGCAAAAGAGTTTGAGCGTATTCAGGCAATGGGCCCCTCCGCGGCGATTTTGATGTCCCCATGGGTGGACGTATTCCGCGAGGTGCTTCAGCGCATGCCTGAGGATTCGCAGGCTGTCTTGATGGTGTTGGGTAATTCGCAAGAACGCCTGATCGCCGGGGTGAACCGCTTCCTCGCTGAAAATACGGACTTCCCGGTTGTCGCGGCGGTTTGGGGGAGTTCGAAAGGGGATACGCACCGCCTGGTGCTTTTTGTTGATTCGACCTTGCCAGTGGAACGACGCTTGGCAAGCCTGAGTGATACGTTGCTTGCAAGTGTCACTAATGAACCGCAAATGGGTTCGTTCCTGAATGGTGTGTGGAGAGACGTTTATGGGCAAGAAGGTGAAGTTGTTTCGGTTGCTGCCGGTGTTCGAGAACCAGGAGATGCTGCTGACGTTCGGCCTGGTGCTGAACGAGACAGAGCACAACGAGTTCATGGAGCGACCGAGCTGGAGCAAGTGGAAAGAGCTGCTCCAGCGGGATTTGGCAGCCCAGTTGGAGCGGGCGTTGAACCAGGGTCTGATGCGACAGAGCGATCTGGAGGAGTTCGCAGCGCAGAGCCTGGGCCGCAGCGTGCTGGCCTTTCTGCCAGGGAGTCAATTGACGCCGGCGATGCTGGCCGAGGCGATGCTGGCCAGAGATCTGGTGCCGGACAGCCCCTTGGCGCTGATCGAGAGCTATCTGTACGCAGCGATGAACGCGGACGCGTCGCAGATGGCCCAGATAGTCGAGGCGGCGTTGGAGCGGTATCCGAAGGGCGAGATGGACGTCGAGAAACTGGCGACGCTGTCACCCGTGGAACGGCTGCAGCGACTGGACGCGGCGCTGGCGTAACCCCGGCAGTAGAGCCAGCGGCAGCTGACGTTCCTGCAGACGTCAACCTGGCAGGCACGGATCTTTCCGTCGCTGATGAGCAGCGAGTGCGTGCTGAGATCGATGAGCGCCGTGCCGATCGCCGGCGTGGTTTGGATTTGAACATGGAGGAGACCGCTGGTCGTGTCCAATATTTGGCACGCAGCAATCTGCGCTCTCAAGGGACGATGGTCCCTGCCAACATGGCCACAGCTGTATCGTCGGCACTCGACCGCTTGGTAGAGCGGCATGGCGATGTGGACGCCTTTGTCGCGCGTCAGCTGGGATTTGATTCGCCGGCGGACCTTGATGGCCGTTTGTACGCCGAACAGGTGGATGCAGTTGCTCTGGCGTTGGATTCGTTCGGTCGCGATCGCAACATGGTGCTCGGTGACTTGACGGGGATTGGCAAGGGCAGGGTGCTGGCTAGCATCATCCGTTTTGCACATCTGAATGATATGCCCGCCATTTTCGTTACGAAGGATCAGACGCTCTACAATTCCATGGCTCGCGAAATGGCAGTCCTGGGCATGAGTGAACTGGTTGATCGGACCCGCATGCTGATTACCAGCACCGGCGTCGGTATCGAAAACGACCAGGGCGAGCAAATGTTCTCCGGCCGTACCAGTGACGAGCTGAACGAGGTGTATGCCACGGGTGAATTGCCGGCAGGCATCAGGGTGGTGTTTACCTGCCACTCTCAATTGATGACCAATGCCGATACCCCGCGGGTTGACTGGCTTCGATCCGTAGCGGCCGACGCGCTGGTACTGGTCGACGAGTCTCATTTGTCTGCAGGTGTCGATAGCCTGTGTGGCATGAATTTGCGCGCCATCTCCGAAGCGTCCCGCCACACCTTGTTCAGTTCCGCGACATCGGCAAAAGAGGGGAAAAACCTCAGCCTTTATGCCGGTACGGACTTGTCCTTGCTGGGCAACTCTCACCAGATTCAGGAAATCCTGCGCAAGGGTGGTGCCGCCGCGATGGAGGCCGTGCCCATGATGCTCGCGCAGCAGGGGCAATACATTCGACGCGAGCACGATATGTCGCGCGCTGAATACAGTTCGCCGGAGGTGCCGGAGCAGTACGTGGCTGGCATCCGAGCCAACATGGACGCTCTTTCCGCCGCGCTCCGGGCACTGCTGGAACTGCAGGTTGTGGTGGTGGGCTACACGCAGGACGTAAATCGTAACGACTATTTTACCCGCCAACGTGAAGCCCAGGAGCGCCGCCGCCGCGGTCGCGAACAACTTGGCCTGAGCAGCATGCATTTCAGTTCCACCCTTCACCATTTCAGTCAGCAAGCGCTGCTCGCCGTTCATGCTGACTTCTACGCCGAGATGGCGATTGAGTCCGCTCGAAGCGGCAATAAGCCGACGCTCGTGCTGCAAAGCACCATGGAGTCTCTTCTGACCGAAGTGGTCAAGGTGCTGGTTGAAAACGATGTTCAGCCTGACGGTGCTGAGGTCGAGATGAACTTTGCCAGTGTCCTGCGGCGTATGGCCCGTAAAATCACCGAGATCAACATTGCATTCGGCGGTGCGAACCATCCGTTTAACCTGCAGGATCCGATCTTGAATCTCCAGGGGAGAGGATTGCCGGAGCAAATGCAACTGCTGCTGGCCGGGCGTCAACTGGAAGCGAACATGAACGTTCGCGGCGTCATGGCAGAGTTCGAAGCGGCGCTGAACCGAATCCCCAACACCATTCCTGTCTCGCCGATCGATTACATCAGTGACAAGCTGCGGGCAGCGGGGTATGAAATGGGCGAGCTGACTGGCCGGCGCTGGAAGGCCGAACAAATTCGTCCAGGGGTCTATCAGATTCAACGTCGCCGTGACTCGTCCAAGCGTGATCGGCAGCGTGTGATGAATGATTTCAACGGTGGACAGACGACGGGCATCATCATCAACAAGGCCGGTGCCACGGGCATCGACTTGCATGCTGATTATCGATTCGCCGACCAGCGCAAGCGGGACATGATCGTGCTCCAGGCGGACGACGACATTTACGTCTTCCAGCAGTCGCTGGGCCGTGTTTTCCGCGCCAATATGGTCGTCCCTCCTCGCTATACATTACCCGGTTCGGCCGTCCCGGTTGCCGTGCGCTCAATGGCGATTATGCGTCGGCGCTTGAGTAACATGATGTCGCTGACCCGCGGGTCCCGCGAAGCCGAAGTCGGCGGTGGTATGCCCGACCTGTTCAACTGGGTCGGCTGTGAAGCCGCGATGTCCTACCTCCAGGACAACCAGGAAGTGGCGGAGGTCATGTGCATCAACCTGGCCACCGAGGCCGCCAAACTGCAGGAGCATGGCGGTGATACCGGTCTGGCTTCTCGCGTGACAGCCATGGGCCTGCTGCTGCCTTGTGACGTCCAGGACACGATGATGGACGGGCTGATCAGGGCCTACGAAAGTAAGTTGGAGGATCTGGAGCGCCGGGGCATTAATCCGTTCCGCAGCCGGCACCTGGACATCAAGGCGCAGGTGGTGAATGAAGTGATCCTGCTTCCGGCTACTGGCGACTCTGTTTTCCAAGGGGCAGTCGTCCTGAAGGAGCTGTCTTATCATGAGGAGCTCCCGGCGCTGACCCCAGACACCGTGCGTACATTGATCAATGACGGCCGGGAGACGTTGAGCATGGCGCATGGCGCGTCGCGAAACTGGTCAAGACAGCCTCTGGCCGAAGTGATGCCGGAAATCACCCAGCGTATGCAGACGCGGATGAACAACGTTCGAGATCTCTTCGCGGAGCGCAACGACGGTGAAACGCTCGAAGATCTGGCCAACGCACGCCATGAATCGTTCAGTACTCGGGCTGCCCGGGACTACATGGGGCTGTTTTCCATCGCTGAGCGAATCAAGCTCGGAGCGCATCTGTCGCTGCGTCTTGAGTCGGACACCCCGATCGATTTCCATGTAGTCGGTATCGAGCCTCCTACATGGGCGCAGGAGCTGCACAGCCCCTATGAATGGCGTTTGATGCTGGTCAGTAAAGATCAGCACATGCGACAAGCCCGTGTTCCGGTGAGCCTGCTGCTGAACGAGGCTCGCCAGGTTCAGAGAGATCAGTTCCTGGCGGGAGCCGACGCTGACCCTCAGGAGTTCAAAGTTGATTGGGCTCAGCTGGCTCTTACGATTGGGGATCCAGCGCGCGACCTGATTGACCAGGAAGGGCAGCTGCGTGCCGAAGTGCTGCGAGAGTACGAAGACCTTCCGCGCGGCTCGATCGAAATGCGTCGGCATGTTCTTTCAGGGAACTTGCTGAAAGCCATCATGATGGCCGGTGAGCTTCACAAAGGGCTGCCTGCCACCTACACACTGGCGAACGGCACTCGCGAGTTCGGGGTGGTGATGCCTTCGAACTTTGACCAGATCCAGCTCTTGCGGATGCCGATGACGCTGACACAGGTGGACGAGGTTCAGGATTACCTGGTTCACCGGTTGCAGACCTTGGTGCGCGTCAGCACCTACATGAACCTGAAAGATGTGCAAATTGCCGGTATTCCAGCCAAGGATGTCGAGCAGGCGCGCAATGATCTGCACTGCAGCTATTTCCTTGAGGCCAGTCGGGTACGCGACGGCGCCGAGGTGAAAATCGTTGTGCCTCGTGCTAAGGGGCGCTCCGGGTGGCTTCTCGGAGACGAGGCCCTACAGGGACTCACCGCCGGTCGCGAATGGGTCCGTGCCGCCAATGACTTGACCATGACGTTCCCGCTGCGTGAGGGCCGATTCCCAGAGGAGCTGCGTGTTGTTGTGCAGCACCTTCTCGATATCGGTGCGTCGTTCCGTACGCCGGCGACTGACAGTCGGGCTCGTGAGTGGAGTTTGGCCAGGGCCGGCGCCCAGGAACAGGCACGTCGGACTGAGTTGCTGCAGGACGGGAGGGCGTTGGCATGAACGGCCAGTCTATCTTCAAGCTGATGATCGGCTCGCCGCGGCTTCCCAAGCCCTGGGAGCCGCTTTATGAGGAAGCCCAGGCGTTCATCGCCTGGGCCGACTCAATCCCCGAGAGCACCTCCCGGGGGCTGTTGCCCATGGTGTGGAGCGTACGTGAAAAACTCACGTACCAGGACGGTGGTGGGCTCAATGGTTACCTCAAAGAACGGGGAATGACCAAAAAGGGCTGGAAGGCGTTGAACAGCCTTTCGGTAGAGCAGACCGCCGAAGTGTTCACTTTTTACCGTGCCAGGGGCGAACAATCCTGGCCTGCGCGTCTTGTTACCCCAGCGGAGACCGCCCGCGACGCGTCAGTCGAAGTGAGCGCATCGTTGCTGGTGGTGTTGGCCGAAGCCGAAATCGCGTTGGAGGGCATCGGCGCGCCATACGACGAAGATTGGAAGTTGATGATTCGTGCACTCTCCAGAGAGATTGCCGGCAAATCCTTGACCGAGTGTCAGGACGTCGCAGGCGATGCGATCTTGGTGCGCGATTTCCTGACTGGCGGTGACGTCGACATCGTTCCGTCGACGACGTGGGACGATTTGAAAGTTCAAGCGCGTCAATGGACTGAGGAGCTTGTTCTTCATGGTGATGACGCGGCACCTGCCGCCGATCTTCCGGCGGAAATCACCGCCCGGCCGGTGATGACGCCTGGTGGTGAAGATCGCCTTGTCGACGGCCAGAGCGGCCTGGTGGTAGTGCGTCTGATCGAACTGTCCGATTTCCGCCGTGAGTCAGAGCTCATGTCCCACTGTATTGGACACGGCAATGGCTATTTCAACAAGCACCTGAACGGCACGGGGGCCTTCTACAGTTTCCGCAGGGAAGGTGTTGAGAGGCCAGTCGCAACATTGGAGTTGGCGGTCAACGACGGCGACTGGCGAATCTGCCAGTGCCGTGGTCCCTTTAACCAGGATCCCGGCGTAGAGAGCGCCGATCTGTCTAACCGGTTGCGGGAGGCTCACCAACTCGGTGGGGAGATCCGCAAAGCCAGTTATGAGGTTCTGGCGCAGGTCGTGGGTCAGACCATGGAACTGGATCACACGTCGTCGCGATACTTCTGATTCAATCTAGTAAAAGCAATCCATCGAAAAATTTCGATGGATTGCTGCCCTTAGTGCATGCGGATCGATCTGGAGTCTCCGACGACCCGCGCTTCAAGCGTTACAGCCCGAGCCGTCTCCCTAAATTTTGCATTAGCCCGTACTTGGGATCCTGAGTTCGTCGCTTGCCCTGATAGGCACATGTGCCTATACTTCTTTTGCCGTAATGAATTTTTATTCCAGTGCCCAGGGCGCTATCACGCTCCAGAAGTCGAGGAAATGAAATGCGCGCACATGCTGTTCAGTTGTCTATGCCGAAAGGCTTTTCTTGTGTCGCGGATCATTCCAGTCCGCTTCAAAACAATGAGGCATATCTTGCCGTTGGTTTCGACGGTGTGGTTGATGGGGGCTGTTTCACAGAGTCTCCTGAAACACCCGCCTGGTTCCGCGCTGCGGCAGATGTTGGTGCGCGGATTTTACGTGGGCCCCGGGAATCCGCTAACAAAATGCTAGGGGTTTCCCTCGCGTTCCAAGGAATGCTCTTGGCATCAAAGAGCGGCAATATCTCCGCGTCCAAGCTGTTGAACGAAACGGATAAGGCTTGGACTTTGGAAGTGGAAAAGCGGTCAGTGCGAGTGAGCAAATCTGATACTCATCAACGAGCGTTCAAGCTTATGAGCGACGCGCTGACTTGGGCTGGTGGGGACCAGGATTTAATCGATCACTTTCGTGCTCTGGAGGCTGAAAAAACGTTGGTTGGCCAGGCAGGCGCGGTGGCCATGGGGCGCCAAGCATGAGTGATACGACAGTCGAAGTCTCGATATCCCTCACCGAGCAGCAGTCGAAGGATCTCCAACGTTTTTATGAGACGACCGAAGATGGTCAGGGTTATGACGTGCCGCCCGACCGCATGAAGTCGCTTGCCCGGGTTGGCTTGATTCGTTCGCTGGGGTTCTCTCGCTTCGAATTTACCGACGTGGGTGACTCGCTCGTGGAGCAGTTGCGCGCAGGGATCGCGGCTTCGGATAAAAAACGCTAAACGCTACAAGTTTTCTCGTCAGCTTACATATCAGGAACTAGATCCATGGATACGACACAGTCGCGCAACGATTACATCGAGAAACGTCGGCAGGAAGAAGCCTTGCGTAAATCCCGCGCCGCCGAAAAACTGAAGGATCACCAGTACACTTGCCTGGTGCAGACCAGTGACGTCGAGGTTTGGCGTTGCAAGGCAGAGAAGACTACCGCTTACGCCTTCGACATCATGATGACGCGCTACGGTATTGCCATCGTCGGCGATATCGACAACCTGACCTTCAGCGTCGGTTTGGGCTACGGTATGAAGTTCCTGGCGGGGGAAGACGTCACCTACTACCTGCACACCAAGCTCAGCGAATCCCACAAAAAACGGGTTTTCAGCGAAGACTTGTTCCGCCAGGTATTGGTAAAGAGCATCTGTAGCGAGCTTCGGGATGACTGCTCGGAAGCAATCTGGGACACGCTACCGGATTGGGCCAAAGATGTGGACCTAATCGAAAGCGGGCACTGGGACGAGTTCCGTCAGTTGGTGTTGGTCAATCGCCGGGATCTGACTAACGGCGACGACCGCTGGATGCACTGGGACGACTTGCTCAGCACGGCCCAAGGCATTGGTTTCACTGAGGAAGCGCAGGAGTTTATGCGCGAGAACGCCAAGGTCCTTTGCTTGGGTGATGAGTGGTACGAGCACAGCGTCACTGAGGTGTGTGGGGGGTTGATCGGCGAGCTTTACCTGATCAACCATGCAGCCAAGGCGATTATGGCCAAAACAGTGGTGCCAGAAGCCGCCTGACTGAATTGAGTGGAAGGAGTTGGCCATGTCATGGGCAGATGCGGCGGCACCCATCGTTGGAGAAGTTATTCGTCGGGTAGGTCGGAACGATATGCGTCTTTTGCGTAAGGCGCTTGTGGATGCATACCCTTTCGGCGAGCGAGCCAATACGCCATACAAGGCGTGGCTTGCTGAGGTACGCCGCCAGTTAGGGCATCCATTGAATGTGCCAAAGGCAGACCCACAAAACCAGCAGACAGACATGTTCAGTAAGCGTTAGAAAAACCGTGCAAACCACAACATTGTTCATCACTCGATTGCAGTGACCTATACCAAGGCGAAAATTATGACTGACAAGCAAATCACCGTCCCATCTGAATTCACCGAATCCTTGCTGGCTGTGATCGAAAATCGCATCCGCGAAATCGGTAAAAATTACCAAGCAAATGGTCGGAGCTACCATGACGATCTCGAAATTACCGGGCTCCGTGCTATGGCTCGGCAGTTGGGATTTGATTACGAGGTGTCATCAGTGGCATCTGGGTTTGCGGTCACACGCCATGAATACACTCCGGTCGAGTAACGGAGGAAAACGCGTAATTTCGCTGCCACATCCTCGCCCCTTGATTGGGGCGTTGCAGTACCAGGGCGCAGCTACCGCGTCTGCAAACGGAGTAGTGCAATGACCCGTATACGGCGGATGAACATAATTATTGGTGCGGTCGGTACTGTTGCGTTGATCGTTGGGGCCTCGGTTTTCAGCTCGTCATTCACCGACTTTTTGTTGCTACTCGCCGCGCTGAGTATTGTTGAGGGCATTGCAGTGCACCTGTACCGCAAGCATCGGCTGCGCAAACACACCCCGGCTTTTCAGGATTCGGAAATGCAGTCCAAATGAATAGCGAAATCTATACAAAGTTCGAGGCTAGAGTGACCGTCGAAGGCCCGTTCTCATCTGACGCCACGATTTACGACCCAGAGTCATTGTTGGAGTTGGCGCTACAGCATGCTCTGGTCAGCATGCCAGCAGAAGCAGTGACGAAGTTGGTGGGTGACGTTACAACGAGGATGTTGCAGTCGCTTTCGTGCAAACGTCGGAAAGCTGGTGAGGTCGTACGCGTGGAGGTCGACCTTCCAGGAGGGTACAACGGCTTGTACCAAATAGCGGTTGATCGAGGAGATCCGACGGATTGCGTTCGTTGTGGCAACCTTCTGTGCAACGAGTGGCCAACGCTTGTTGAGCTTTCTTCAGAAGGGGCACCGACTGGCAATTTTGGCTACCACGTTTCCGAGTGCCAGATGCTCGACCCTAATGATGAAGACAAGCGTGCCCTTGAGGCCTTAGGACGCGCAGTACTCTCCAGCATTCGCGAAGCGGTGGGAGATGTCCCAGGGACGCCGTGTGACTGAGCCCCTTTGGCGTGAATTCCGCCCCAGCAGTTGGACCCGCAGTGACATGGCCGGTGCTGCGCAGCCTCATGGGCCTGATGATGAGCCGGAGGCGGATTACTGGTTGGCCTGGCCGCCTTACATCACTGGTGATCGGCACGATCCTGGCCACCCACGCCAGGTGATGCGCCGACGCTTCAAGACCAAGGAGGCCGCCATGGCGCATGCCGATAAGATATGGCCATTGGGGCGGTGGGAAGAAATGTAGATTCGAAAAAAATGCATCCCCCGGGCTGTATTGGAGAGTGACCTGGAGTACCGATTGCCTGCGAGACATCGTTGCTCAAAAGGAAATCAAACGTCAGACCAGGTCGCTCCCCAATGCAGCACAATTGAGGAGCTATCATGCTTGTCGAGCGCAGTGAAGATATGAGTCCAGATGGGCGACTTTCCCTGTATAGGGATGTCGACGGCGATGTCCATGTGAAGGTGATCCCACCGATGGATCGAAAGGACGATTATGCCCCTTCGGTCGAGTTCGTTACCCACTGCGCGCGAAGTCCGCGGACAGTCGCCGCGCTTCAAGCGCTAATCGAGGCGATGCGGCTGGACAATGAGGAGAGCCCTCTGGCGGGTTCGTTCACCCTGGATTAGTAACCTCCGAGTAACTGAGCATGAACGATCAATCTGATTCTGCGGACCGTTCGCCGAGCACTGATGAAGCAGCTGGCATGGCGTGGTGGAATGGCCTGGACGAGGAGGGGCGCCGCTTCTGGTTGTATCTCACAAGCAGTGGTGTAGTTGCCGATGCCTGGGCAGTCCACAAGCGCGCCCAGATTGACCCGGCGAACTATCACAACATCAACTTCTGGAACGATCGGCTCGCGGAACTGCACCAGGTAACAGCGAGCGCGCCCAATGACGCCAGAGCACTCGCTGACCTTGAAAGCGTTGAAAGTCTGTTAGCGATCGAGGCCAGCGAGAAAAGCCTGCCCATGAGGGCCTGGAGGATCGGTGACGATCACGTTGTTGTCGCTCGATCGGCCGAGCAGGCGCTTGCCGTGTCCTATGCGGAAGGACTCGAAATGAGTGGGGGAGGCTGGCTGGATCTGAACATTATTGCGGCAATTGACAACCCCCAGGATTGCCGGCCCATCAAGTTCGAGGAAGAGGCCGAGGTAATGGCCCTCGACGTGATGCTAAAACGGTTTGTGATACCACGGCACATCTGGACCAGCTGGTGGGCTGACTAGTTTATTTGGCCGCGATGTTCGAGGCGTTGGGATTTGTCAGCCACTGTTGGAAACTCGGGCCGTAGCGCAAGCCTTTTTGTTGAATTTTGCTTGCGTAGTCATACATGCGACGAACGTGAGTGTCTGTTTTCGGGTTCTCGCCCGTGTGATAACAGCCGATGGCCATCCAGGCGTTGTTGTTGAATTTGTTCAGGCACCTTCGCATGATCCAGGCGCTGACCCATAAATTCATGCAGGCATTCCACTGAAGATCTCGGGCGGAAACACCGTAAGGCCGCAGGGCCGTTAGCCAGGAGCTATTCACCTGGGCTGGGCCGTAATCAGTGGAACCATTGCTGTTCTTGCTGGCAGTACCGAGCCTGCCATTTTCCTGCCCCAGGACGCCGACGAGCAGATTGGGCGGAAGTTGATAACGCTGAATGGTCTCCACCACGCACTGGCGTGGTATTTCGCCGTAGGCGATTGAGGGAGGGAGATCAAGCATTGGTGTCGGGTGTGGCTGCAGGTAGTGCAAACAGCGGGATGCTTTTGCGAGCTGCAGCGACCGCCTCCTCCAGGGAGCGGTAGGGGTATGCGTCGGCGGAGAACAAACGGTAGAAACTGGCCGCAACTTCCCAGGCAGGCATCTCGACAACGATCGCCCGCCGTAGATCGACGGTGATATAGCCACCTTCCAAGAATTCGTGAACAAAAAACCGTTCGCCCCACGCCCAGCCACCAGTACCCGTACCAATCAGTAACGTGCCAGCAGGCAGCAACGGATAGGTCCCCCACATGTCCAACTCGACAGGTGGGATGCCTGTGAATGTCAACCCGAGAGCATTCAGCTTGATCTCGGTGGGCATGTCCTCTGGACTCAGTTCAGGGATAGGCATCTGTACAACCGATTTAATAGAGTGATTGCGCCAATATAGCGCAGTCGAAAGTTACGAGCAAAGATTTGGATGTATTTGACGGATGAAGCTTCAGAACGGATACTTTTGGTCATAAATGGCATATGTATTCCATTGAGTATTCAAAAGAAAACCGGGAGACACGAAAATGCGTGTGACACGACAAGACTTTGCAGATGCACTGGAGCAGGTCAGAACGGCCTTCAACGCCGAGGCCGTTGCCCAGCTTCTGGAGCACGATATGTTTCCCGGTGAGCTTCACGCCCTGTTGGACGAGCAAGGCGCCAATGGTGAACCTGAGGGGCTGCTGCGGGCGATCGCGGGCGCGGTAGCGGTGATCAATATTGCTCAGCGCAATGATCGCGCGGCTGGACTGGACTCGACCTTTCTCTCGCAGGCGAACCTGATTCGCGCAGGGCACGTCCGAGGGTCGCTGATGGACGATGCAGCCTTGGCAGATCTCTTTCCTCAACTGGTCGACCAGTACGGTCCGGATAGCGCCCGCGAGTTGCGTGGAGGCATTGCCTTTCACCTTGCATCGCGTTTTTTCCTGCCCGAAGGTCAGGAGAGCGGGATTCATCAGCAATTGCTTCGCGTCGCGGTGATGAGGTCGGCTGAGGTTGAAGGTGAGCTGCAGCCGCTGACGCAAATTGCCGTGCGTGAGGACGTAGTGGGTGTTGATCAAATGCTGGTCGCGGTCAACGCAATCCAGGACGTGACCCGCGGCGCGAATTTACCGCTGTCCCAGGGACTGATGATGATCGGGCACGGTGCATGCGAGTTCAATGTTGGTTTGGCGCCGATCCATCAAGTGATCCGGGATTTGCACCCTGGTGTCGATGACATGCAGGTATCCTTGTTGACCGAACGGACGTTGGGGTATCTCCACCAGTTCAACGGCCAGGTGGTGAACCAGGTGTTGCAGGAAATCGGAAGCGAATGGCTGGCCGAAAATGCGGAAGCTTACTTGGCGGGGCAATACCTCGACGTAGACGAGGGTGATGACCTGGACATGGACGATGAGGCTGCCCAGCAACTGCTGATCGAAGTCATGGCCGGCCATGAAGATGTAAACCCAGTGGAGCCGTCGGTCGAGATCCCAAGTGCTTCCTTAGATTTCAAGATGTAAGACCCAGGGGCAAAGAGAATGAATGCCAACATCAGATCCGGGGCCAATACCGACCAGTTCGCAATGGTCAAACAAGTGTTCATGGAACCCGGCGAGCGACTGCAGGACGCGCTCTCGGCTGCGCTTGCGCATAAGGGTGAGGTGGTAGATTTCCAGCTTACGCCTAAGGCCGGATACGCGGCAGTGAAAACTGCTGGGGGACAGGTCGAAGCGTTTGTATTGCCTTACGCCGTCGATTTCCATCAGCCAGCGCCCAGAGCCATTCAATTTGGCATCCAGAGCGAGCGCGACAATCCACGCTTGGCCCTCGCGCCGCAAACGCTGATCGAGCAGCTGTCGCCGGCGCTGGATAGCGGCGCCTCGGCTTGGCGTCAGCGGTGCTGGGCGAATTTTGTGGGGCATCAGGCCGCACTGAGCGTGATGAAGCCTGGGGATGTGGTAATGCTGGCTCGCGAGATCGCCGGCAACCATGGGCCATTGCGCCCCGATTATTACGCCGTGCGCGCCTCTGATCGAGGCTTCACAGTGATTGAAGCGCTCCGCACGGGGAAATCATCGTTGGTACATAACCTGGCGGCAGACGCCGTCAACGTGAATTTGGATCCTGATCCGATGCTGCGCTTGAGTCAGCACCCAAGCATCGTGAAGTTCGGGTTGCAGCGCGTTGCGCACAATGATGAACAAGAGCACTACCTGTTGGTCGGTCGAACCGCTTCCGGTCTACCGGTGCCGCTGGCCAAAGCCACAGGCGTGGAGGAGCGCGATTACATGCTGCAGCGCGTTTGGGAAATTTCCAAACTGCGACAGGAATCCCTCCGCAGTCTCAATGACTCTCCGGTGTTTTCCTACATGGCCAAGCAGAACTTGATTGATGCGGTGGTTGAGCAAGCCAAAGGCGAGGAACCGGTACTCTTGCAAGATCTGCAGATCGAAATTGTGCCACTGGCACCGGAATACGCTCTAGACGGTCCGGCCATCTAAGTACGGCCTTGATTGTGCCCTCCCGGTCCGCCTGGAGGGGAGTCCCCGCCCATGAATACGAACGACGAAACCCTCAATCCCGCCCCGGTAGAGCTGAACGGCCCGCAAATTATCAACCTGCACCTGCCGGAAGCGGTGGAGGCGCTGAATGCTTACCGCCAGGCGCAGCATCTGGTGGCAGGCATTAGTGAAGAAACTACCCCGAGCGATCTGGCGGCGAAGATCCTTGCTGTGTATGCGGAAGCGGCACACGAGCTGGCCGGTCATGTGAGCGCAGCGGTGCGCGTTCAGCGCGGCGAAACGCAACTCCCGGACCTCGCCCATGAGAAATCCTGACGAGTTTTTGCGGGTCTATGCGGACCAGTTAGAGCGCGAGCACGGGGCTTGTCTGCACGGACGGGCGGCGCTGCTTGATTGGCTGAATCAACTGATTGACCGCCTGACGCTCCTGCAGGTGCCCGGCCACGCCGCGATGGACATGATCAGTAGCGAGTACCTGCGCTGGCAGTGCGAGGTCCTGGGGCTGGATCCGGACGACGGCGCATAGGGGCCGGCTATTGGGTGTCGGTGCGTAAGGGATTTTCCGTTTTCCGTATAAGTAGAAAGGCCCGCACTAGGCGGGCCTTTGTCGGCGTGCATCCGTGACTACAAGTAGCCTTCCGCCTTTCCCATTGCACGGGGTGGTGATATTGCGGAACCGATGTAAATTCAAGCGCTAAACAGGGTACGAGTCAACGGGCTTATCGAGAACACCCCGGCGAACCTGCCTGTCGGTTATGAAGAAAGGATTAGCCAGCCAGGGCAATCTGATCCACGAGCTTAATCAACGTGATCGGATCTTCCGGCTGATTTGTTTGGGTGGACTGCAGTGTTATTTCTTGGCTGCGAAGCAATTCACGCAGCCGCATCAGCTTTGAGCGCAGGCTTGCCTGCTCCATCCCTACAGGTACGAAACTATGGGAGAGCCAGGTGACGGCCGCCGCGGTGTCGGGCAGCAGCATGTCGATGTCTGGTTGACCTGCAGATGGCCATTTCCACTGGTACAGTCCGAGCCCGCTGGCCAGCAGCGCCTCACGGGTGGCGATTGAGTCACCCATGTTGATTTGCACCGCAACGAGCAGCTGCGCGCGCAAAGCTCTTTCGAGTGGGAGAGCTTTGATTCTGTGAATCAGCGGGCCCGTGTTCTGTTCGGCTGAGTTAAGCGTTTCGAGATTCCCATACAGCGCCAGGTAATTTGCGAGGCAACCCAATTCCGGCGCGTCCTTGCCCGCGTGCTCGATCGCGAAGTCTACCAATGCATAGCCGCTTTCTGGAGCGCTTTCGGCGAGAAATGTCAGGGCGACCGTCCATAGTGCTTCCGGTCCGGATCGGGCGAGTGTCTTCTGGGCAAGTGCGAGACTGTTTGTCGGTCTGGACAGACTTGTCACAAATTCTCGTTGTGCGAGTTCTCGCGATTTACGGCCGAGCATTTGCAACGCGTTGTTGGCAACCCAGGCAGGCTCAGTAATGGGCTTCCAGGTTCGCAAAATGTGTGGGTCAGGGCTCAACCGGCACGGCCGCCACGCCTCATCAGAGAAATACCTTCCCACCATGAGCGCGCGAGGTTGCTCGCCGCTCGCAGGTGGGTGAGGGATCACGATGTACGACGGACTCCAATGGGGAGAATAAGCTGCAGTCATCGCCCGGGTGCCGGTTGTGTTGCTGCGCCTGCATCCCGGTCGTTGTTGGCATGCGTCGCGGCCGTCTGTGTGAGGCTGCTAATTGTGTCGACCAGGCTGGGCAGCAGGGTGGAGTTAGAGCCTGCAGATGCCCGCAGGATCGATGAAAGGTCCAGCTTGCTGAGCGTTGAGAGAAAAGCACCTGAATTTTGAGTGGTCGTGAACGTGTCCGCCGCTTTTTTTGCGAACTCAATGGCCTGCATTGCAGGTGCAAGACCAGGTACGGCCATTCCCGCCAATTTTGGGCCAAACTCAACGAGGGCTCTGCCGGCTAGATCGTTGATGATATCGGCCTTCCCCAGCAATTTGCCCAGCTCCAACGGGTTTGTCCCCAAACCTGCGCCTCTTGCAAGAGTGCCGGTGCCGGGAATGAAGTTTTCCCCGCGAGCGAGGGCTTGTCCGAGCATGGGCATGGCTCGACTGGCCAATGCGCTTTCAGCCAGGCCGAACACCTCCTTGGCTGCAAGGTGGCGCAAAACTTGTGGGCCGAGGAGTCGAATGCCCTGGCCGGCGATCAGAGGGAGTAGTGGCAGCATTTAATACCCCTTCGTCACCGGTTGTAATTGGTAGCCCGAGGCGCTCTGTTGTGATGCAGCGTTTCGGTTCGGGCACACCGGCATGCCTCCGCTGGCGGTGGGCTGAGTCTTGTAGACCCTGTTCATTTGTGCGTTTGGATTGAAACTGGGCGAGGTGTAGGTCGTTTTGACGGGCGCCAGGATGTTGGACGGCGTGCTGCCGCCAACGCTTGAGCTGAACGAATCGAAAAGGCCGGAAACGTTCCAGTCAGCAGCAATAGCCGGCTTCGCGAAAAGCAAGGCCAGCACGAGAAAACAGGATCTGTTCATTGTCTCTCCATTCAGCAAATGTTTTGTTACCGAGATTATAATGGTAAAATTACCGCAGTTCCTAATTGAGGTTCAAGGATGTCTTCAAGTCTAGTAGAAGGCCTACCTCACGGCGTGTCCTGGCGCACGCCCGGGCTCAAGATGCTCAGGCCCGATCAGTTGGTGCCTGGCCGCTTCCAGCCGCGATCGCATTTCAACCAGAAGGCGTTGCTAGAGCTGGCACAGAGCTTTCTGGAAAACGATCTTGGGATCATCGAACCCATTGTCGTTCGACCTAAGGCCGGAGATGTCGAGCTTTATGAAATTGTTGCCGGCGAGCGCCGGTGGCGTGCGGGATCGCTGGTCAAATTAGAGCTGCTGCCGTGCCTGGTGCGAAACTTCAGTGATCTTCAGGCCCTGCAGGCAGGACTTGTTGAAAACGATCAGCGTGAAGATCTCAACAGTTTGGAGCGGGCCCGCGGATATCAAATGGCGATCGACGAGTTCGAGCTGACTCATGATGCGCTGGGCCAGATGCTGGGGGCCAGCCGAGTGGTGATTACCAACCACCTGCGCCTTTTCACGTTGCCTCTCGCAGTTCAAGAACTTCTCGAAGACGGCCAGCTCAGCGAATCGAAGGTTCGCTGCTTGTACGGGCTCAACGCAGCCGCTGCAGTACGCATTGCGCGTGTGGCAGCTGAGCAGCGCCTGGGGTACAGGCAGATTGAATTGCTGGCTCGCGCGGAAAAGAAACCGGCCAAGCCAACCGCTACGACAGCAGCTCGTGACGACCCTGATGAGCGGCGATGGCTCGACGTCATGTCGCAACGGCTAGGGCATGAGACGACGTTGGAAAAGGCAACCAAGGGGAAAGGCGGTTATTTGCGGATCAGGTACACCACGATGGACGACCTGAGCTCAATAACCAAAAAACTGCTGAAGGGTCATGATTGAAGAGGCGTCGAGATGAACAGTTTGGTGGCGTTGGGATCGTCCTCCTATTCAATGCCCGGCGGTGGAGGGCGTTTCGGGTTGCTCGACTTTGTCGCGAAGGCGCCCGTTACTAATAAGGGGTGGAGCGTTGTCCATTTGGACATAGCCAATTTCAGTCTCCTCAACAAGCTACTCGGGCACGAGAGCGGCGACAAAATCCTTGGTGTGATTGGCGCTGCCCTTTGTGAGGACGGTCGACATCATTGGTTTCATGTCGCCGGCGACGCCTGGGTGGGGGTTTCTGAGCGACGCGATCCCTACCTGGTGGAACAGCAGATAAACCAACTGCGTAAAACGGTGCGCGCGCGGGTGATGGAGGCGATCAGTAAGCCTATTCGAATCGATGCTGCTGTTGGCCTGGCCTCATGTCCTGATCTTTCACATGCCGTTGCCCGTGCCGAAGGTGCCTGTCGGAAGGCGAAATCTTCGGGCCGCGGCTTAATTGCCGTGGACTCGGTGAAGGACGACTGGGAGTCCACCGACTTGATAGATCGGTTTATCCTCGGTGGTGACCTTGAAACCATCGTGGAGCTCTATCGTCAGCGCATCCAATATCTGGATGGGAAGCACCACTTCGAAATCTTGTCCCGTATCGGCGGTGAGTCCGTCGGAACCGCGATGGTGATGATCGAGCAGCTGGGGCTGGTTCAGGAATACGACCTGATGCTGCTCCGCATGGCGTTGAAAGCCATTCCGGAAGATGCCCCGGTTCACACCGTCAACTTCTCAAGCCTTACAGCGTGTGATTCGGGAGCAATGCTTGAGGCGATCTCCATATTGAGAGGTCGGAGCAACATTGCAATTGAGATCACCGAAACGGCAGAGATTCAAAACCTTGCCCTGGTAAAGCAGACAGTCGACATGCTGGCCTCTGCCGGCGTGGCTGTGTACCTGGACGATTTTGGTGAAGGCGCCGCTTCCCTCGGCATGATTGATCTGCCATGGAAAGCGGTGAAGTTGAGCCGGAGCATCTGTGGTGAAGATGCCCCGCGGGATGTGCTGGAGGCGGTGATCAAGCTAGCCAAAAATCGTGGCATGGTGGTTATCGCGGAGTGCATTGAAACGAAAAAGCATCTGGACTATCTCGCGTCCTGCGGTGTCGATGCATTCCAAGGCTATTACATACATAGGCCCGAGGCCTTTAAGTTCGCGTGATTCTGCCAAACCATTTGTATCGGAGAGTACTTCGCTAGATCCTGCGCTGACGCTGTCTGAGTGCTCTACTCATGCAAATAGTTTTGCTGTTTCGCCACGTAAAAGAAAAGGCCGCGGAGTCTGATAAAGATCCGCGGCCTTTTCTTTTACGTGTTCGCTTTGTCGACGGGATCAACCTCACCGTTCGGTCTGGTTGATGTAGCCGATTGCACGACCGTTCTCATTCAATTTAAGCCGAGCGCCGCACTCGTCCTCGCGACAGTGGAAGTAGCCCCACTGGTCTAAGGTCAGATCATCCTCCGTCGGCACATCAGTGCCGCAATATGGGCATCCATGAGGGTGTGGTACGGTCTGGAAGCTGGACCGCCAGGTCTTCCAGCCCTCCATTACATAGGCTTTCAGCTGGATTTGCTTGTCGAACGATACGACATTGGCAGCCTCCAGCGCTGACAGATACACCTCCAGTTCGCCCAGGGCATCACTGAATGGGCTAGGCGCCTGTGCCTTCAGAACCGCATCCAGCATTCTGTGCAACGCCTCGCCCACGGCCTGCGGCAGCTCTTGCAGCAGTTGCAGTACCTGCATTGCGCTCAAGAGTTGCGAACCCTCACTGTTTACCGTGTTGTTCATATTCGGTTCCTTGTTTTCGCGGACGCGAAAATTCAGTAGCTGACAGGTTTCCACAATGCCCCTCAGTGACGGGCGCCACCTTCCAAACCAGCAGCGGCTTTAAGTCTGAAAATCTCCCGCAGTGCCGGCGCAATCCCATTCGACATGTGCAGGTCTTCACCAGTGATGCCGAGAGACTCATTGATGTAGGCCATGGCAAGGGCGTATTCGGCGTACAGCCGGCGGTAATTTGGCTCTTCCGTTGCCGGTGTAACCGCACCACGACGGGGTTGATCCGGGCGTGGTGTCGGTTTGATTTCGGCGCCGATGGCCACGAGTTGCTCAATCAGAAAGTCGAGGGATTGAACGCCGATCAGTTTTGCCCGGCGGCCATTCAGGTGAATGTACAGGGATCCATCACTGACCTCGATCTGGTCGTCAGTGCCGACGGCTTCAGGATAAGCGCAGGGCGCATCAATTGGGTAAAACCTGGTGTTAGGTGTCATGAGTACGGTCCTTGTTGGGGTGTATGGGGATCGAAATACGAAGCGGCGCAGGGCCTCGCAGCGACCATAAGCCAGCAGTTTCACAAGCATGGTATGCTCATAAATCAATTCGTGCTATAATTTAATATGACATACACAAAAGAATACATCAACAAGGAGAGAGCATCGTGAGCGACCTACGCCAAGATTACCCCTGGCTGGATGGTTTTTCTGACGAGCAGGTCAAGGCCGCCACGCATGCCAGTCGACATGGCTTAGTTTCGGCTGCGCCTGGTTCAGGGAAAACGAAAATGGTAATCGGATATTGCGGTTACCTGCTGTCGAACAAGGTGAAGCCCGATGAGGTATTAGGGCTTGCCTTCAACGTGGACGCGATCAAAGAGGTCAATGCCCGGCTCGCTTCATTGCCATTGCCTAATGCCAGCAAGTTGAAGTTCCGCACAATCCATTCCTTTTGCAAGGAAGTGCTGCAGGTCGCGGAGGAGGAGGGGCTGCTGCCTGTCCGTCAATTGCTGGGTGAGCCTGAGGCCGCCACACTTGCCCGCCGTGCCCTGGCAGGTCCATCTGGCAACAGTGGCGTTTACGACGTCGATGAGTTGAAAGTCGGGCTGCTGCGCCAGGGGTTGACGATGGTGAAGGCGGGCCTGGTCCGGCTTGAGCAGATCGATAATCACGAAGATTTGCTCACCTATGCCGAAGACGATGAAGAAGTGGCCATGGCCATTCTGGAGCATGAGCGCATTCGTCAGGAGGAAGGGCTCAGGACCTTTGATGACCTGATTTTTGACCTGGCTTGCTTGTTCCGTGACTCACCAGCTGCCGCAAAATGGGCCGGTAACGAGTTTGAGCATATTATTGTCGACGAGTACCAGGACGTTGACGATGCTCAGCAGGAAGTGATTATTGCCCTGCTGGGCACGCGCGGGAACCTGATGGTCGTGGGGGACGAGGACCAGTGTATCTACGGCTGGCGTGGTGCGAACCTGTCCTACATGATGAGCGGCCTTGAAGAGCGATTGGGCAAGGAAAATGTCACCCGCTATCAACTAAGTGAGACTTTTCGTTACGGTCATGAAGTCGCGGTGGCGGCCAATAGCCTGATTCGCAACAACGAGGATCGCCCGCAAAAGCTCTGCATCTCCAACACCGGCACCCCAAGGACCTCCGTGCAGATGCGGATGGCGTCGACCAAGACTGGCGATCGCTACTGGCCCCACGCGATCATGCAGGACCTCAAGGAGTGGAAGGATTCCGGCCGCAAAATGCGAGAGGCGGCTGTGCTGGTTCGCACCTATGAGCTGGCAGCACCCCTGGAAATGCATCTGATCCGTGAGGGCGTACCCTATCTGCTTGAAGGGCGCGGCATCATGGGGATGCCTGAGGTCAAGGCGATCAATGCGTACGCCGTAATGAGCGATGCAGAGTTGTTCCGTGATTGTGGAGTCGAAGGGCGCCAGGAAATGCTTGCTTCTGTCCTGAGCTCGCCGGGTATCTTCCTGACGCGGCCGCTGATCAAAAAACTGTCAGGTAGCCTGGCAAAATTGGAGCTCGGCGACATCCCGAAAATGATTCGATCGTTGACTGAGAACGACGGAATCAAGCCAGGTCAATTGAACGGACTGCGACGTCGTGCCGATGTGCTTGAGCGTTTAACCGCGGCAGGCACTGACATGTCCGAGCTGGCCAGCATCATCTGGAAACAGCTGGACTGGCGATCGGACGTCCAGCGACGCATTGCAAATCCGTTGAAGCAGGCCGATCGCCTGAACGTGATCAACCTGATGTCCCGGGAGGTATCCCGCTACGAAACCGCGGGGGCCATGCTGGATGCTTTCTCCGAGCGAATGGATCAGCAGGATCAGCCGGAGGTTATGCGCGACCCGCTCCTGATCACCTCCGTGCACAAGTCAAAGGGCCTGGAATTTCCGCTGGTGATCGTCCCGGGTATGATTGAAGGGCAATTCCCCCACTTCATGCCGGACCGTCCAGTCGATATGGAGTCCGAGCGGCGTTTGGCCTATGTGGCGTACACCCGGGTAAAAGAAAAACTGATTCTGGTCGCGCCGAATGATCTCGCGCTGGCAAATCGTTGGAAAATCCCGGTAAACCCCAAAGAATCTCGCACGCCTGAGGAGGCGGACGGCATCACCAGCCGTTTCCTGACGGAGATGGATCCTGCAGCAATACGTGCGGCGAGAACCTGGTTCTACGGGGAGGGCAATCATCCGATGGTGGATTCCCTGGCTGATTATGTCGTGAAGGTTGGAGCCATAGGTGCGTCAACCCAGTCCCTGCCACCGCTGACCGCGGATCTGACCGTTGCTGAATTGGTGGAAATAGCGGCAGAACCTGAACCCGCACCCGAATACGAATTTCAGTTTTGATAGCTTGAGGATCCCCCATTGAGTACCCCAGAAGAAACCCAGGCGCGAACCGGAGCTACGGTGCTTACTGAACT